>Ga0153928_1000012_pt1 | contig 99505 bp, 95 predicted proteins | sample TSNJ012MetaG_FD_106656 | JGI IMG/M metagenome (GOLD analysis project Ga0153928, IMG submission 106656) | Attine ant fungus gardens microbial communities from New Jersey, USA - TSNJ012 MetaG | ecosystem: Host-associated > Fungi > Mycelium > Unclassified | place: USA: New Jersey, Wharton State...
GTCATCCCCTGATGATGCGCCATGTAGCTCTTTACAATCGCGCGCTTTCGTTCGAACAGCAGCCTTTCCGGCGTATAATCCGCCGCTTCATAGAATCCGTAGGGACCGTCCAAACCCTCCTCCTCCAGCCGTTTTATGTTTTGGACAGCTCCCACAGGATCAATATGAAGCGCCAGAAAGGTGGAATAGGGCGACGTCACGGCATCCTCGATGAGTCCTCTTTTCAGTCCGAGCCAGGGAACGCCAATCGCTTTATACTGGTAGTCATTATTGATATCCAGTGAATTAAACCCGGATTCGGACGTGCCCCATGGCATATTCCTTTGCTTTCCGTATTTTTTCTGGCTTTTAATCACAAATGAATAGGTCTCATCCAGCAGCGTATTTTTATAGTTTTTCATGATGAGCAGCGGCATCAAGTATTCAAACATGGTGCCGGTCCAAGAGATGAGTCCCTTATAACCGTCCACCGACGTTAAGTTCCGTCCCATTTTGAACCAGTGGGACTCGGGGATTTCCCCTCTGGCAATACTGATATAGCTTGTTTGCCGCGCTTCGGAGGCTAGCAGATCATAATAGGAATTGGTAAGTTCATTTTCCTCGGCATTATATCCGATTGAAAACAGCTGCTTTTTTTTCACATAGAAGGGCGTAAACACCATCGCCTCCGACAGGGCGCGGACCCGGCGTATGAGCGCGCGGTACCGATCTACAAACTGCCGTGTGGTCGGTATTGCCTTTGTCAGCGTATCCTCTAGCTTGTATAAAAAGGAAAACCCGCGATAACCGTCCGTCTTCCCGTTCTCTTCCATCCGTTTCATTATGCGCCTAGCACAACAAGCCGCATTCGTGTATACGTCCGGCATGTCAACAAGAGCGTTGTTTTTCCTGAGCAGACTGAACAGCTCGTCAAAGTCAACCGATTGCGCTTCCGAAGAATTATCTTCACAGAAACCATCCGGGATTTTATCCAGCAAATCAATATACGGCATCAGTTCCGTCATTTCTTTTTTAAATAGCGTCACCATACGGTCAAGCTTGGTCTTCCAGACCGCTGTTTTCACACTGCTGAATGTTTCGCCGTTTGAAAGCTTATTTAGAATCTGATTCCAGACCGCTGCATCCACAGTCCTCTTTTCATAGAGCGCACGGATAGCGGCAATGTTTCTGTACTCCGACGAATCTTCTTGTCCCGCACAGCGACAGGTATCCATGATTCCGCCCAAAAATACCGCGTCTGCGAGAGGACTTTGGAGATAGCCGGTCAGCCCCTGTTCCAGGGTGATGAGGTAGCCGGCAAGGTTTCCGCTGTCAACGGTCGATATGTATGCCGGCCGCAGCGTCTTTAAGGTGCGGGTATCATACCAGTTATATAAATGCCCGTTCCATTTCACGAGCTTTTCCACAGTGAATATGGTTTTATCAATTAAGTCCACAAGCTCACAAGTGCCGATATACCCCAGATCTCTCGCCGATAAAGCTGCCAACAAGCCCAGACCGATATTAGTCGGCGACGTCCGGTGTGCAATCCCTCTGGGCGGATCCTCCTGATAGTTATCGGGAGCGAGGTGATTCGTTTTGGCGCCTACGAACTCCTCGAAATACCGCCAGGTTTTTCTGGCGGTATTTCCAAGATCCGCACGCTCTTTTGCCGAAACATCCGGAATTTCTTCTTTTCGGTCTTTGCTGATAAAGAAGGCAACAAAGGGCGAACAACCCCACAGGAGTAAAAAAACCAGACCGACCGCTTCCGCTGTCGGCTTAAAAATAATTGTAAAGCTGAAAATTGCGAGAGCCGCCACAAAAGAAACGCTCATTTTTAACACATAGCTTCCAAGTGAATTTTTCTGTGTTTTCTCCACATCCGCCGAGGTGACCCATTGAAGCAAATTTTGCTTTGTGATAAAAACGCGGACCAGTGTTACTGAAATGGCGTTCACCATCATCATGGCCTGATACGGCAGGAAAATGAACGTCAGAAGCCCCTGAAAAAAAGCCGCCCTTAACCCGATTATCTGTGGCATATGCCGTTTTGTTTTTCCATTTTGAAACCATGGTGGAGACAAGAACTTTATCATGGCCGTCACGAGCGGAAATTGCATCGAGATAAAGAATATTCCCAGCCAGAAGGCTATGCCGCCGGGCAGGACGCTAAAACTAAGCGCGGCCAATATCATGAGGGATGGCGCGATAAGGCTTTTTCTCAAATTGTCAAATATCTTCCATTTTGACAAGGATGACAGGGGGTTATTTATTTTATTGCGGCCACGGTCGGATACCCGTGCAAACAGAAGCGGCAGCAGCTGCCAGTCCCCCCTGACCCAACGGTGTAGCCGGGAGGAAAAAGAAATATATCCCGACGGGAAGGAGTCTATTAGCTTAAGGTCTGAAACCAGCGCGGTTCGGGCATAGGAACCTTCCAACAAATCATGGCTCAAAACCCGGTTTTCCGGGATGGCGTCTCTAAGAACCGCCTGAAATGCGTTTAAATCATAAATTCCTTTGCCGGTAAATATTCCTTCGCCAAACAGATCCTGATAAACATCCGAGATGGCGTTGGCATAGGGATCGATTCCGCCCTGATCGGTAAAAATCCTTGAGAAAAGCGACTTGTTGGCGCTAACGATGTCAACATCAACTCTGGGCTGCATAATGCCATAGCCCGTGGTGACGACGCCTCGCTTTTCGTCGATTATCGGCCTGTTCAGGGGATGGGCCATAGCACCAATCATTTTCTTTGCCATACCCATCGGCAGGATTGTGTCACTATCAAGGGTAATAATATATTTAATGTTTGAAAGGGACATTTCCTTACAGGATAAAACCATAAAGCTGGTATCGTGCGCGCCCAAAAGGAGGTCGTTAAACTCTATCAACGCACCTCTCTTCCGTTCCCATCCTATCCATTTATTGTTCTTTTCGTTGAATTGCCTCTCCCTATGGCAGAAATAGAATAGTTCCTTGCCCGGCTTCGCATATTTTTGATTCAGTTCCTCGATCCCGCTCATAGCGGTATCAACGATGGGTTTATCGTCGTTCATAACAGCCGAATCTGAATCACGAAACGCGCCGATCAGGGCAAAGTACAGATGTTCTTCTCGGTTGGTAAGGTAATGCTCCTCCAGGTTTTTCAAAAGCTCTCTTACCCGCTCTACGTCGGGGAGTAATGTCGGTATAACAACAAACGTGCCCAGTTCCTCCGGAATGCCCGACTTAAGCTCCAGCCTCGGAAAAAAAGCGGGCCGGAGCGTCTTGCAGATAATCCAATTTACAAGGTTTACAGCAATTTCCGAAGCGGGTATCAGCACGGCAAACCCTGCCAGGACCGATAAAAGAAGCGTATGGGGGACAGATGTGAGCGTGGGATACCAGATCGCGAGTGCGGACAAAACCAAAGTGATCAAAATAATTGAACCGAGATACAGTCTTCTTAGAAATTTGTTATCTACGCCAAGCTTGTTTATAAGGGGATGCTTGGCTTTTTCCTGCCTGTCGCCCAGGCTTTTCATCCCGTCTCCAATCAAATAATAACCCACATGCCAGGTGCGCCGGATCGTCATATCCAGGTTCTCCCCGCCGCAATCCAAATATGCCTGTTTCGCGAGCGCAAGCGCCTCTTTGGCGATGTGAATTTCAGAAACACCATAAACAGACGTCATTTCTTCAATCCTGCTCCGGTAATAATTGCGGGAGGAAAGATCCATTTGCGGATAGGTTCCATCCGGATCCTGTCTTAGAATTTGTTCCACAAAGCTCGCGGATTCAAAAAAATCCGCAAAGTCTATTGTTCCAAAATAGTGCAGGCTCGTGATACTGTTGCCCATGGAGACGGTGTTCGCCGACCGAGTGTCATGTTCTTTTTGCGTAATTTGTTCAATCGTCGCCCCAAACTTTACGAGAAAGTTATCCATAGCCCGCAGCACTAGCATATAGCTGCGGCCCGATCTTCGCAGACGATAGGATAAATGCTCGATAAACGATGGATTGATCTCCTCCATCGTTTTCAAACGGTCTATAATAGCCTTTGAAGCCTTTTCCGTATTTCTACTCTCATTTTTCATCCATTCGACAAAAATTTCGTCCGCTTTACGCCACTCCAACTGCGTATTTTTAATATTTTCGCAAAGAGGTCTGATGCTTTCAATGAGAGCAAGCCGCATTACGGCGGGAACCGCCCATATTTCTCTGTCAAAAAGAACATTATTCGTCTGATACGCCTTCAGATAATCCATAAGGATTGTTTCATCGACCTGCCCGTCGGTATGCGCCACAAGCTCTGCGGCAATGGCGAATATCCGCGCGTATCCCTTGTATGGACCCGTCCGAAGAGCCGGCAGCCGCAGATAGCTTTTTTTTGTTAACTCACGTCTCAGCACCTTTACCTGCTCCTCTATGATATAGAAATTATCAAGCAGCCACTCCGCGGAGGCATGGAGAGAGCGCTTTTTTTGGATGTCATCATTGAGTCCCTTGTATACGGACAAAATGAAATCATAGTTATCGTTCATCCTTGGAACCGGCCAGTTCAAAAGACTCTTTTTCATGGAAACGGAGTGCTCCAAAGCGATTTTTTTCGCGTAGTCGTCGAGCTCTTCGCTTGTGAGGGAAGCGTCTCGTATATTTAGCTTGTGGATTTTTCTTAGCCTTATCAAAACAATCCAAAGCGACAGGGTAATATAAGCGATGACCAGCGCGCCTTGGATTATCGGTGTGAAGTGTATGTACATTGTAAAATGTCCTCCCTGTTAATGGCTTCCACATGTGTTTCACCTCAAAAAGACTACGAGGTTTGAACTGAGTGTTCCAATGCCACGAGAATATCCGCCTCCAGCATTTCCGGAGTCACTTCCGGCTCCAGTCGCTTAATTACCCTGCCGTCCCGCCCGATAAGAAATTTCGTGAAGTTCCATTTGATATCGGAAGATGTATAATAATAGCGGTCGATTTCGAGATAGAGTTTTTTCATATCTTCGGGGATAAAGCTGCCGGCATCAAAGCGCTTTGATTCTATCAGGTATCGATACAGCCGGTCAGACACCGGACCGTTCACATCGATTTTTGCGAATATCGGCGCGGTAACGCCAAAAGATGAGCGGTATACATGTTGTATTGCAGTATCGCTGTCCGGCTCTTGTCCATAAAATTGGTTGCTAGGGAACAGAAGCAGCATAAACCCCATCCCCCCGTACTTCTTATAAAGCTTTTCCAGACCCGAAAGCTGCTCGGCATAACGATCCAGGCTGGCGGTATTGACGATCAATGACACCATCCCCCTATATTGCTCCAAGGATACCGTTTTCCCGGCAGCCGCTCTGACAGAAAAATCATAAACATTCATTGCTCCACACCCCCTCGCAATAATCCAGTTTCTCTTTTGCCGAATGTCTCCATTTGATATTCCATTTCCTTATCTCAGCGCCAATTCAAAAATTTCGCCCACTGAAATCTCAATTTTATAGTTCCACCGCACAAAGGTTCCGTCAGTTGTCACCGTATTAAAATAGTCTTTATCGGATAATAGTGAGAACCGTACCGTATGAAGCCTGCTTGTAAAGTCGATAATTACACTGTTTCCATTGTCAAGCACAACTTCGATACAATAATCGTCCTTTGGTGTAACGCTCACAATTCTGCTCATAAGACCACCTTCCGGGTGAATTTAAAAATCCACCGTATAACCATTATACGGTGGATTTATGCCCATTCCTATCGCCTGCCGGGTGATAGGAACGGGTGATTTTGACGAATTATGCGATTTTCTATCGAAGATTAACCATCAAGCTCCTGTAAAAGCAAACTTCTTGAGTTGATGCCGAGCTTTACAAAAACGCTTTTTAGCTGCGTTTTCACCGTGTTTTCTGAAATATACAGGTGTGTACCGATTTCCTTGTTGGAAAGCCCCTGTGCCGCCAGCCGCGCTATTTCATTTTCCCTTTCGGTCAGTGAAGCCTTGCCCTGAGCGGAATTTTTCCTGACCATGCACTCCTCGGCCTTATGATATTGCCTGCAAAGCGCCAGTATCGCGGGAATGTCGTCCGGATACATGTCCCGCGCCTGCAGTTCTTCCAAAAGCGGCTTTATCATATCCGCGTTTTCCGCAAACGGCATATATACCTGATCCGGCGCCGCAATATTCAGCGCCTGCCCGAGTGCGGAAACCGCGTCGTCCTCCCTGGAAATCCGCGCGCTGGCCGCCGCAATATAAATATATGTATAAATTTGAGCCAGTAAATTGGGGTAAACGCAGGCCATGTTTAAAAACTGCTCCGCCCTACCAAGCAGCTTTGCGTATTCGCCGCTTTCCAGCAAAACTCTTCCGTATACAATATTGAGATAGGCAAGCGCGGGGAAGAACAGCCGTGTGCTCTGAAACTCGCCGTCTTTAACCCACGCAGCCACTTTTTCATTCATGTGCAGGCAGGAAAAGATATATGCCTCACAGATATCGACCGTGTGCAGAAACATATGCCACTTATTTTCGTAAATATTGTCACGAAGCTTTTTAAAACGCGTCGTCATCCCCGCGAAATCACCTTTAATAAAGCTAAGTTTTATGTCCAAAAAAGTTGCGCAGAGCATTATGTCGGATGTTTCTTCGGCGGCTTGATAGGCTTTGTGCATGGCGATCTCGGCATTCAGGAAATCACCCATATAGTAAAAGCGTTCGGCACTCATGACTTCCCCGGCGCCTCTTCCGTGACTGCCGGTAATATTATAATAATAAGGCATTACTTCGAGCATGGTGTTTACTTCTTTTAAAAGCGCACCGGATTTTCTGTAAAACAGATACAGCACCGATGGAGACCCATAAGTCCAGCTTGAGCGGTTGTCGAGAATCCGCGAGGGCTCCCTTAAAAGCTCAGATGCCCGTTTGTGGCGTTCGGACATTTTTTCAATGTCATTGTATTCCCCGAAGCTCATCTGAAGTTCATACTCGCCAAGAAGTCTGTCTTTGTAATCGGCGTCCCCGGTTTTGATATTTCGATAGATGGTCATAAACGCCTCGCAGTTTTCCTTGAAAAGAGAAATTTCTTTAAACATAAACATGCGGCGGGCATAAATAAGAACGGCATAGGGATGTTTTATTTTGTCTTCCATAGAGCAGGCGTCAAAATACTTTATGAGCACTTCCTTGTGTTCGCCGTTCATGCTTTGTCCTCTGTCCAGCTCCAGAGACCCGAGCAATGTATCAAAATCTCCTCCAAGATAGGAATAACGCATGGACAGGAGATAGTCGCCGGTTTGCATGTACCATCCGGCGGCTTTTTGATAAATGTCTTTCAGAAAGGATTCTTGCATTGATTTCAGCTTATTCGTAAGGAAGTTTTTAAAGATGCTGTGAATATGATAGGAGTATTGAAGGGGGTCGTACATAACAAACGCGTTTTTGCCGGTAACCTCTTCTATCATTCCCTCAATGCGGACGCCGGGCGTCATATATCTCGCCTGCTCCAGAGTAAAGCAGTCATAAATTGACATTGACAAAAGAAAGCTCTTTGTGTTATCCGGAAACGGGTCGTAAACCGTCCTCCCAATCAATTCATAAATATTAGCCGATGTCATGAGGCTTCCGCTCTCCTTGAAATTTAGCATGAGCAGGTATAACGCGCTGATCCAGCCCTCGGTAAAGCGGTATAGCTCGTCCGCTTCGCTTGCCGTTATGCTTATACCGCAGCATTTATAATAATCCATGATTTCCTTTTGGCTGAACTCGAAGCTTTCCTTTTTTATGTGATACAGAAAACCCTTCAGTGACAGTTCCTCCGCATTGAAAAATTCAAAAAAGCGCGAAATGAGCATAATATAAAGATTTGGGATTTCATTTGCCGCTAAAAAAGTTATGAAGTCCGCCGTCTCGCGCGTATCCACAAGGTGAAAATCATCTATAACAAGAATGGTTTGTTTGGGCATGGCGATACTTTTTATAAGCGTCAAGGCGGCATGCATAGAAACGCTGTCGTCGGGAAAACCGAGTTGTGCGAGACTATGCGCGCGACCGCTGTCAAGCCCCTTGAAAAGAAGACAAAAGCCGCCCCAAAAGGCGGCTTTTGAAGTGTCATATATATTTTGCCATAACAAAGTGGCACTGGTCAGTATAATGTGCTCTCTGACGGCCGTTGTCTTGCCATATCCCATCGGCGCTTCCACAAGAGTAAGCGGATGGTCAAAAATTTTGCCCATGGCTTCGGTTATGCGCAACGGAAAGCAAAGGTTTCGTTTTATACTGTTTTGAATCTGACGCATATTCCATCCTCCTGTTTTGTTGTGGGTTTATATGGGAAAAGTACCATATTAATTGTACCACAGCTTCGTTTATATTTCCATAGACATTGAGAATGGATTCGCTATTTTATAGCTGAGTCATGATCGGGAAATTACTCACCGTCCTTCAATGCGGCTGCCCTGTCTGCAATTTCTTTCGCCTGAATATCTGCCGGCGCCTGCTCATAACGGCTAAACTCATAAGAGTAGTTCCCAATTCCACCGGTCATGGAACGAAGATCCGTATTGTAACCAATCAGCTCCGCCATGGGCACTTCGGCTTCCACAACCTGATTGCTGCTGTGATCCGGATTCATGCCCAGCACACGTCCGCGGCGCTTATTCAAATCTCCCATCACATCTCCGGTATACTTATCCGGCACTTTTACCTTCAGATTCGCAATCGGCTCCAGCAGTACCGGCTTCGAAGCCGGATCCGCAAAGGCTGCTTTCACGGCCAGAATGGTCGCCAGTTTAAAGGCCATCTCCGAGGAGTCTACCGCATGGTAAGAGCCGAATACCAGGGTTGCCTTTAACCCTACAATCGGATAACCTGCCAACGGTCCCTTCGGCACCATTTCCTGAATTCCCTTCTCTACCGCGGGGAAATAGTTCCTCGGTACGACACCGCCTACGATCTTCTCCTCAAACACATAAGCGGACTCCAGATCACCGGATGGCTCAAACTCAATGGTAACGTCACCATACTGCCCATGGCCGCCGGACTGCTTTTTATGTTTGCCCTGCACCTTCACCTTGCCGCGGATGGTTTCACGGTAGGCTACTCTGGGCTTCTGCAGTTCAATTTCTACTTTATAACGGGTAGCCAGTTTGCTAACCACGACCTCGATCTGCTGTTCTCCGATTCCATAGAGCAGGAGCTGACGGTTCTCCTGATCATTTACCGCCCGTAGTGTCAGATCTTCTTCCATCATTTTGCTGAGAGCACCGGCAATTTTATCCTCATCGCCCTTATTCTTTGCTTTATAAGCCACAAAGGTATAGGGCAGACTGATTTCAATCGGATCGTATACGACCGGAGTCACCTTCGTAGACAATGTATCACCGGTAACCGTATTGGAAAGCTTTGCAATAGCGCCGATATCACCGGCACACAGTTCTTTTACCTCAATGGCTTCTTTGCCCCGCAGCACATAGAGCCTGGAGACCTTCTCGTCTGCCTCTTTATTGGCGTTATATACGACACAATCCGGTTTTAATACGCCGGAACAAACCTTAATCAGTGAGTACTTGCCGATAAAAGGATCAATCAATGTCTTAAACACTCTAGCCGTCATCGGCTTCGCGTCGTTATAGTCCGCCGTAAAGACTTCACCGGTCTTTGTATTGGTACCGCTGATAAAGTTCTCATCCGGGCCAGGGAAGAACAGATCCAGGATTTCTAACAGCATCTGGCATCCATTTCCATTAATACCGGTTCCGACCAGCACCGGAACCTTGTTACCGCTTCGTACGTGCATCCGCAGTGCATAGCGGATCTCATCGTAGCTGAATTCCTCACCGGCAAAGTAGCGGTCCATATATTCTTCATTGGTCTCTGCAACGGCTTCCAAGAGGGTTTCCCGGACCTTCTCCAGATTGTCCATGGAATAGTCGGGAATATCACACTCCACATACTGACTCTTCTCCGTGAAGCGTCTGCCTTTCATCTTTACTACGTTTACAAAGCCCACAAATTTTTCATTTTCACGAATCGGAAGATGGAAAGGAGCAATTTTGGATCCATATAAAAGTTCCAGATGTGCCACCACGTTTTTGTAACTGGCATTATCATCGTCCATATTCGTTACAAAGAACACGCGTGGTAAATTGTATTTGTTACAATACTCCCATGCCTTCTGGGTTCCTACCTCTACACCCGCCTTCGCATTGATCACGATTACGGCTGCCCCGGCAACGCTTAAAGCTTCTTCGACCTCACCGGTAAAATCAAAATAACCGGGAGTATCCAGGAAATTGAACTTAATTCCATTAAACTCAATCGGTACCACGCTGGTACCAATCGAAAACAAGCGCTTAGTTTCCTCCTTATCAAAGTCACTGATGGTATTGCCATCGGTAACCTTTCCCATGCGATTGGTGACGCCGGTGATATAAGCCATTGCTTCTACCATCGTCGTCTTACCACAGCCGCCATGGCCAAGCACTGCTACATTACGGATCTGTTTGGTTTGATAAACATTCATATATAGCTCCTCCTTATTTCCTTGTATTCTAAGATTAAGAACACCTGTTAAATATTTTACTAAATATTCAAAATAATTTCAACAATATTCCCAAAATAATCACGAAAATTCTTAATTTTCATTTGGGCTTTTTCTATACAAAGTAAAAGATATGTGTTATTCTAATAAATAACGCGTTTTTCCAAAGAAAGCGCATTGACATTAGCGTTTTACGTTAAAAATGGAGAGAGTAGAAATGACATTCAAGCTTAAAAATGGGCTGCGCGGAGAAATCCTGCTGCCGGGAGACAAGTCCATCTCTCACCGCAGCATTATGCTGGGGGCCCTTGCAAACGGGACTACTGAAATTAATAATTTTCTTCGGGGAGCAGACTGTCTGTCGACGATTTCCTGCTTCACGAAGCTTGGCGTTACGATAGAAGCAACGAAGAGCCGCATCCTGGTACATGGCAACGGCCTCCGGGGTCTGAAGGCTCCTAACCAGATTCTGGACTGCGGCAACAGCGGCACTACTGCCCGTCTGATCTCCGGAATTCTGGCCGCCCAGAACTTTACCTGCACCATGGTAGGGGATTCTTCTTTGAAGACACGCCCCATGAGGCGGATTATTAAGCCGCTGTCCATGATGGGAGCCAATATCACCGCTACCCTTGGTAACGACTGTATTCCTCTGCGGATTACCGGCAGTCATCTGAAAGGAATCCACTACGATTCTCCGGTTGCCTCTGCCCAGGTTAAGTCCTCCATTCTGTTGGCCGGCCTGTACGCGGACGGCGTAACCAGTGTTACGGAACCGGCTCTGTCCCGTAATCATACGGAACTGATGCTGGATACCTTTGGCGCTTCCATTTCCACCTCCGGTACGACTGCCACGGTAGAGCCGATTAATGAGCTATATGCACAGAAGATCAATGTCCCCGGGGATATCTCTTCTGCCGCCTACTTCATTGCCGCCGCTTTGATTGTGCCCGGTTCGGAAGTGGTTCTTAAAAATGTAGGCATTAACCACACCCGTGACGGGATGTTAACCGTATGCCGAGAAATGGGTGCGGATCTCTCCTTTGAAAACCTAAAAATGAAAGGAGAGCCTGCTGCCGACCTGGTAGTACGCCATTCGGAGTTGAAGGGCGTTACTATTGCGGGAGATATTATTCCAAAGCTGATTGACGAGCTTCCCATGATTGCCATTATGGCCTGCTTTGCAAAGGGCACGACGATTATCAAAGATGCGGCAGAGCTGAAGGTAAAGGAATCGAACCGGATTCGCGTGATTGTAGAGAATCTGCAGCGAATGGGTGCGGATATTGAAGAAACAAACGACGGTATGATTATCCGCGGCGGACGGCCGCTGCACGGCGCTGTAATTGACAGTCATAACGACCACCGTGTGGCCATGAGTTTCTCCATTGCGGCTTTGAACTGCGAAGGCGAAACAACCATTACCCGTAAGGATTGTGTGAATATCTCTTATCCCCGTTTTTATATTGATTTGAAGAAATTGATTCCGTAATAATAAAAGAGTCTCACTTTCCTATGAAATTAAAAAGGCGAATTTTCCTCCGGCAGGCGGTAGAGCTTGCGGATTCGTTTCTCAAGCTGTTCGCGATCTGCAGAAATCAACGCGATAATCGCCTCCTGTTCGCCGGCAGCCGCAGGTGGAATTGGCAGGGCCTCTAAATGATGGCGCAGAATCTTAGCAGACGCAAAGCGCTTTTTCCAATAAAACTGCAGGACTTCTGAATTCAGCACCGCCATAATGTATTCCATCTTCAGTCCCGGAATCCGGGGGATAACAATATTGCAGCTGTTTAAAGTAAGCCGCCGCTCCCGGTCACAGGCTACCTGCAGCCGGTTACAAACAAAGCGGTATACCAGCTTCTCCGGCGCACGATAGAATTCCGTCGCCGCGATCTGCTGGTATTCCTCCGGACAAAACCGGATAAAGGCAGAGGGTGCCTGAATTCGAAATGCTGAAATATCCGTCCCCCTGAGAATGGGCTCATGACCTTCTTCCTCTTGCGTTTGCAGCCATTTCCGGTTATCTCCTGTCACAATACCGATTGCAAAGTCTGCCTGCCCTTTTAGATAACAGGCCTCAGGCAGCGCCTCAATCTTCTTATACCAGTCATACTCCTCATCCGTCATCGTCAGATAAAAGTTATCTGCCGTAATCTTTCGGCCATCCCGGATTCTCCAACAAATCCCTCCCATCTCCACAAAAATACCGGCGTACGCATCTGACTTCTTGCCCTTTCGAAGCGTCAGCAGCACAGAAGGACAAAAGACACCACTGAATGGATTTCCCACAAAATCCGCACGCTCAATTACCGCCTGCTCCAGCATCCTCTCCCGCAGCTTTCGATGGGAAGCCACCTGCAGCAGCGCCTCCGGCAGTACAAAGGCAATCCGGCCGCCCTCTTCGGTATGATACAGACTTTGTTCCAGGAATACGGCGGCAGAATCTACCCGCTTCCCGCTCGCCATATCAAAATTCCTTTTCAGCATTCGTTTTTTCTTCTCTGTGAAGGACAGTCCCCAGGGAGGGTTTCCCAGAATCAAATCCCAGCTTTTCCCATACCAGTCGGTTAAAGAATCCCCCTCCCGAATATGTTTCTGAAGAAATACCGGATCGGAAATTTGGAAGGCCAGTGCCAGATTAATGCGGGCAATGGCAGCTGCCACCGGATCCCGTTCCTGTCCATAGATCCTATCCGCATCGCACGGTTTATCCCGCAGCGCTAATAAAAAATTTCCCGTACCGCAGCAGGGATCCAGAATTCTTATGTCCCTGTCGACATCAAGAGATTCGATCAGCTGATGGACAATCCGTGTGGGTGTATAATATGCGCCGTTTGCTTTTCGAATGCCCCTGCTCTGCAGCGATAAATAGAGGTATCCCAGAAAATCCTGTCCCTGTACCAGAAAGACGGAGGGCCATCGTTCTGATTCGGAAAGGCTTTCGGTGCTTTGCCCGGGAAAAACGGCCAATGACTCCGGCAGTCCCGCCTGCTGCAAAAGAGACTTTGCATAATGCCGGAGAATCCCGAGACAGTTCCTCTGTAAAAATTCTTCGGTGAAACATTCATATAAATGCGGTAAAACCTCTTGGTTTACCGCATTATCTCCCAGGTAGGAGGTATAGATTTCCAATCCGCTCACATGGCTTTTGTTCCTGCGGCTCTGAAGGCGTCCCCCTTTTGCATCTGCCAATGCCCTGCGGATTTCCTCCGCATCCTCTGCCGAAAAGTAGGGCTGGCCCTCCTCGATTCCGGTGGGGGAAATCTTGCCCAGACGCAGCCAATTCTGGCCTGTTGCCAGTGAAATGGATAATTCGTGACAGAGTTCTTTTAAATTCAGCATTACGTCCTCTTTCTCTATGGATGAACCGATTCAATGATCTGCAGCAATAAATCTTCTGATACCCCATTACTTTCATAAGATACCTGATAGGAATCATAGTATTTTACCGCATGAATCCAAAGAACTCCTTCCAAGTGGCGGCTTTTCCACACATCTGCTCCGGCTTCACCGTTAATCCGATTCACCTCCAGAGTCAAATAACTTGCCATATCGTTATCTGCAAATATAATTCTGCACACTTCCATGTTTCCATCTTCCGACTCTGTAACATAAGCGGTCTGGAATGATAGCGGAATCTGCCCTTCTTCCGGCAAAAGCATTCCAAAATCCAGCGTCTGCAGTTCCTGATAGGAGGAGAATGTCATTCCGGAAGCGGCATCTTCTACTATCTCACCCACCGCCATCTCCGTCTCTGGCCGGCTGGCTGCGGTTTCCATGTTCGCCTTACTGCCGTCGGGACTGTCAAAATTCCAGATACCGATTGCCAGTAAAGCGGCTCCAATCACGACAACAGAACCCATTGCCCAGGCAGGATTCCAGCGTTTTCGCCGACGTGGTTCCGCACCCGGCGCTGCCGACTCCAGGATTTTTTTATGAAGTTCTTCGGAGACCGATTGTCGATCCATATATTTTTTATAATCCTTCATAAGACATCCTTTCTTCAGCGGAATTCCGCTTCTTCCTCCTTTAGCACCTCTTTCAGCTTCTCCCTGCCCCTGCTCATAAGAGAGCGGACCGTAGTCTCCTTCTGGTCTGTTATTTCCGCAATCTCCTTTGTAGAATAGCCTTCATAATAATAGAGATGAATCACCGTCCGGTATTTTTCCGGCAATGCCATGACCTGCGCAATCAGACTCTCCTGCTCCGGATCCTCCGCCGGAAGTGTCTCCAGCAAGGGCACCGTTCGCCGAAACCATACGGAGCGCAGTTTATTTTTACAGATATTAATAATGACACGCAGCAGCCACGCTTTCTCATGTTCATCGGAAGTAAACTCCGGCCATTTAGACAGTACCTTAAGAAACACCTCCTGAACCGCATCTTCTGCATCTGCCTGATTCTTCATCATTGCCAGTGCTGTTCGGTACAAGGTGTTTTCATAATTCCCTACCAGTTCTTCAAAGCTCTTGGCCCTATAGCCTGCAGCCGTCTCTGTCATAAACTCTCCTGAAGCAGATTCCAAGCCTTTTCACGCCTCTGCCCTATATACACATTACATCGGAAAAATGTTGCATACTTTGACTTTATTATGTCCGGTAAGAAGAGTCCTTCGGTTTCTGCAGCATCTGCAGTTCCTCCTGTGTCAGCTTCCGGTATTCCCCTGGTTCCAGTGCGGGATCCAGGATAAGACTTCCCATGGAAATCCGCTTTAAATAGAGAACCTCCATTCCGACAGAATGGAACATCCGCTTCACTTGATGGAATTTACCTTCTGTAATCGCCAGTGTGATTTCGGACCTGGGACCGGAAGCCAATATGGTCAGCTGTGCCGGAAGGGTGAATTTCTCCTCTCCGATATCCAATCCCTCCGCAAAGCATGCCACTTCCTGGTCTGTAACATAACCTTCTATCCTTGCATAATACACCTTCTCCACATGCTTCTTCGGAGACAGGAGCCTGTTTGCCAGTATTCCGTCATTAGTAATCAGCAGCAGTCCTTCCGTGTCCTTATCCAGACGCCCCACCGGGAACAGATCCTTCCTGCGTTTCGTCTCGATCAGTTCCACCACGGTAGGATCCGCCGCATCGGTCACGGCAGATACTACACCCACCGGCTTGTTCAGCATATAATATTCCAGTGCCGCGTAAACCACTCGCTGTCCCTGGAATTCTACCAGATCCTGCTCTGGGTCCACCTTGACATCTGCCTGACGGATCATTTCTCCATTGACGGATACCGCCTGCCCACGGATATAATTCTTCACCTGGCTCCGGGTTCCGATCCCCATTTCCGCCAGGAATTTATCCAAACGAATCCTTGTCATTCCAACTCTCCCGTAATCCTCGCATAGTGCTTCAGAATAAACGCCGTCCGCTCTTCCTTGCTTTCAAAGCCTTTTCCATATGCCTGATCCACCGCTTCATCCAGGCGGTAGTGTGCGTCCTTTAATTCCCCGGGCATTGTTTCCTTGTCATACAGGTAGGCCAATGTTACATCGGAGAACAATTCCCGCACCCGCAGGATCTCTTCTGCCAGCTGTCCGATCTTCTCCTTCTGGGCTGCGTCCGGCTCCGGAAAAGGAAAATTATTATATACAATCGAAGCGGAATAACGATAATCACTCTTAAGCCGTCCCGCCACGGCCTCCACCCAGGCCATATGTATGGCCGAAGTCAGCACGCCGAACAGATAAGCCGTAGCCTCCGGTACAATCAATACCGCGTCGCTTGCAATAACGGAAGCCGGAACAAAGCCAATGGGAATGTACGGACGTCTGCAGGAGGACACACGAGGCACCAGTACATACCGCCCATCCTCCGGCTGCCGGATCTCACCAAAGAGCTCCGGTGTGGCTGCCAGCTTGCGGGTCGCTTCTCTGGGACTATACTCCCGGAAACGCCGGATGGAATCCAGACGTTTTCGAATCTCCGGAATCTCTGTGTATCGAGTAAGATCGGCCCCCCGAAACCATAGACAATAGCGTTCTCCTCCCTTAATATACTCCGAAGCCCCTAAAAACGGACGGATTACAGGCATCAGCGCGGGATACCGGTCCAGGAGCTCAGCCGCCTCGTCCTTCTCCAGTAAAAGCCGGCCGCCATCATTCGCCATACTGCCAAAAAGCATCGGCGGAACTTCCGTTAAGGGCTTACGCCGATGCTCGACAAACACATCCGGCGCCGGTGCCAAATAGGCATTGATGTGAGGCACATGCCATTCCTCTTCGCCGGAAAACAGGCGCTTAAAGCTCCTGCCTCCCATCTCCGGCCAATCCGAAAATCCGATGATGACACAATGGACCTTTGCCTGTCCCTTCGCCTCATTATTCCAAACAAAGGTCTGGTAAGCAAAATCGATCCCCGCATGATATTGATATTTTAGGTTCTTCCAGAGCAAGGCAGCCTGCTCTCCCTGGCAAATGCTATTCGTCGAAACAAATGCCGCCCGGGCAGAGGTTCCGGCCATATAAGTCGCCGCCTTTTTATACCAGGCGGTTACATAGTCCATATTACCGACGGTTTTGGATCCGTTAAAGACCAGACGCATATCCTTTTTCTGTTCCGTATTCATCAGACGGGCGCCCACAAAGGGCGGATTCCCGATAATATAAGTATCCTCTTCCGGCTGTAAAATCAGCTTCCAGTCTGTGGTCAATGCGTTCCCCTGAAAAATCTCCGCCGAATGCAGCATGGGAGTCTTTACATAATACATGCCATAGGTCTCTGCCGCCTCCAGATTTAGCTGGTGATCCATCAGCCACATTCCCACGCAGGCAATCTGCGCCTGAAAAGGTTCAATTTCAATTCCATAAAACTGATCCACATGGACCTGAAAATACATCCCCACATCCAGCACTCGTTGGGAAGTCCCATAAAGCTCACGGATTATGGCCATTTCCAGATGCCGCAGCTCCCGGTAAGTGATGATCAGGAAATTGCCGCAGCCGCAGGCCGGATCAAAAAAACGGAGCCGGCGCAGCCGCTCATGCAGATGCTGAAGCCTCCGTTTATTTCCGATCGCCTGGTTATACGCTTCCCATAATTCATCCAGGATCAGGGGCCGGACTAATTTCAGGATGTTCTCCTCTGACGTGTAATAAGTGCCCCACTCCCGCCGCTTCTGCTGATTCATAATTTCCTGAAACATAGCGCCGAAAATCGCCGGGGAAATCTTTCTCCAGGGTGTCTCGTGACAGGTAAGAAGCAGCAGGTAAAACGCACGATCAAAGGGCAGTACCGGCAAAGACTCCTCAAACAGCGGACCATTTATATAAGGAAAAGCGCCGGCCTCCTCCGATAACAAACAACGTTCCTCATCGGATGCATGCAGCGCAAAAAACAGTTCGGAAAGACGCAGAGACAGATCGCTTCCTTCCCCCTTCGAAGCGGCAATATAATCATAAAAGCACCAAGCAGGAAAAATTGCGGTATCCTCTGCAAAAAGGCAGAACAGCAAACGCACCAGATACATTTCCAAGTCATGTCCCTGATAACCATATCCCTTCAAGGCATCATGCAGCGCAGACATTTTATCCATTGCCTGCATATTGATCTGTATATGAGCAGATTGAGTTTGCTTTATCTTCATACGATTCCTCTCTTCCGCCAGATTAATCATCTGAATCCCGTAGTCCTCCAGAAGCCTCTTGCGGTTTTATTACTCGTCTTCACTAGTAGCTTCGGATGCGACAGACTGGCTTACAGAAGAAGCCGTGGTCTCTGCATTCGGAGAAGGCGCTTCTGTAGTGGCTGCCTCCGTCGCTCCGGTCCCTCTGCGAATCGTCGCAAAGGAAGGCTGGTAATGGTCTGAGTCCATGGTTTCCCGCTCGGTCTCTACGCCGTCTATGAAGACCACCTTTTCCAGATGGGATACCACCTCGTCCGAATTCTTCCCCTCCTGCGCGGAATAGGTTCCGGCGGGCAGGCTGGGATCGTCCACATATTTCGTCTCGGATACGATCCGGCTGTCCACGATTGATTCGTATACGACCTTTCGGTTAGCAGGCCGCGTCTCCTTGCCATAGATTTCAAATGTTACGTAATACCCATCCGTGTATCCTGCAAGATACACCGGATACTCCTGATTGTTGGTAAATACCAGATCCTTAGACCCGGTCGCAATGGCCGCATCCTTGGAAGGATCTACGTAGGTTACCAGCATGGAATGAGGACGCCGCACATCGATCTGCATCTCCGCCTTCAGCAATGCATTATACAGGGTGGAGGAAACCTGGCAAACCCCTCCGCCGATCGCATCCTCTACCTGATTATTGACAAATTGGCCTCCGGTCCGGTAGCCATTATCATAAATTCTTTCTTTCATCAGATCACTGGTGGAGACCGACTCGCCAGGCGCCAGAAGGGTTCCGTTAATGTATTCGGTTGCGACCTCTACATTCGTACACCTGTCTGTACGTTCTGCGGTATCCCCCCGGTACTGAGTTGTCGCCTTTCCCAATACATTCTGAACGGCACTGAGCGATTCGGCAGTAAATTTCGGCTGGGAATCCGCAATTACGGCTTCCACGGTAATATGCGCTTCGCCGGACGAATTTAAAAAGGCTTCTTGAATGGCGGCAGCTGTGGCCGGCTGGTCTGTTATCCGGCCGGTCTGGTGGGGCGTAACGGAGAAGGAGCTGCCCGTTCGCTCAAGTGTGGCACTGACCGCTTTGATGTCATGCTCCCAGGCCACTTCATCCTCTACAAAAGCCGCCACAGACCCCGGATCCAGATAATTGACAATCTCCAGATGCAGGAGCCCTGTCCGCAGATCCTTCTGATCTTTATACCTTTGAATCAAACTGCCCCTGTGTCCCATTTTCGCCGCTGTCTCCAGAACTTCGTCAAGCCCCCAGGTAAGCCCGAGCTGCTTCAGACTGGACTCAATCGATACACCATCCCAAAGTACCGTAATCGTTGCATTCCTCGTCTCATCATAAGTCTCTTCCAGGAGAGTCCGGGCTTCCGCAACCGTCATCCCTCCCACGTAAACATTGCCGACGGAAATTCCCTCGGCAATGGTCTGATCCCCGGACACCTCCTCTGCCTGCGCCGTGACCGGCAGCAAAAAGAAACAGAATAAAATGCCCGCTAATTGAATTGCTTTTCTTAAATATTCTTTCATATCCTCAGTGCGCCTGTATCCAGTCCGCAATGTCCCGGATCACCTTCGGCTCCATCGTCTCGGCAATATCGTATTCCGTGAGATCAAATTGCCCATGAGACGGCATAAACAAGTGGCTCAATCCTTCGTATTCAATAAATTCCGCCAGGGTACTTCCTTCCAGCAGTTCTATCCATTCGGCAAAATCGGTCGCTGCTTTTACCTGGAAATCGTCGCTGCCCTGTAAGAACAGCATGGGGATCGTCAGCTCTCTTACAATCGAGGGCGTATCAATCGCATTCAAACTGGCCCAATAACCCAGCGGTACCCCCAGAATAGTGCCGGTATCTCCCGGCTTTGCAGCCTTTGCCTGTTCCACCATCTGTGCTATATAGGCCAGATTTATATTCCGGTCCATTTCAGATAGTTCCGTCATGCGCGCCAGCGCATCTTCATTTTGATCCATCATGATATCTGCCAGGCTGCGAGGACTTCCCGCTAAAGAGACAAAGCCCTTAATCGCCGAATTGCAGCGGGCAATCTCCGGAGCAAGCATTCCCCCAAGACTATGTCCGATTAAATAGATCCGTTCGGAATCCACCGAATCCAGGGAACCTGCCAGTAGGATTGCCGCGGTCGCATCGTCCAGTACTTCATCCTGAATGGTAATTTCATCCGCCGCAAGCTGCGGATACTGATAATACCGTTTATTGTAACGAATGGTTGCAATACCATTCTCTGCAAGCCCCCAGGCCAGATCACGGAAGGGATAATTCTCTCCGATGGATTCATTATAGTCGCTCTGTCCGGAACCCTGTACCAGAATTGCTACTGCAGGCTTCTCCACACCTTTTGGCAGCGTCAGCACTCCATCGATCCGGTACTCCGTGCCGTCCGCCGCGAAAGGAATCTGAATATCCTGCTCCAGAAACTCCATCGGCGCCGTTTCATCTGAACCGGTACTGCATGCGGCAATCCCGCCGGTAAGCAGCAGCATAAACACAGTCATCCAAATTCTTTTTGCCATAAGATCGCCTCCTCTTCCCGCCTTCTTCCTCAGCCGGTTCCAATGGTAACCGTCTCATAAGTAGGTTCATAATGATCCTTGTGAAGCTCAGTACGTTCCACCTCTACACCGTCGATCGTCACAATCTTTAGCAGAAGCGAATCCACTTCGTCAGAATTTCTGCCGGAATACTTAACTTCACCGGTAGGCAGGCTGCTGTCTTTCTTCGTAATCGACTCGGACTTCACTCGATAGGTAACCTCATACTCAAAGGTCACCTTCCGGTTCTCCGGTCTGGTCTCAATACCATACACAAGGAAGTATACCTTTGTTCCATCCGTATAACCTTCAATGTAAATGGGAAATTCTTTATCATTCGTAAAAACCAAGTCCTTAGAACCATCTGCAATGGCAGCATCCTTGGAAGGATCTACGTAGGTTACCATGACCGAATGATTCGACCGGTCATCGATCTGGATTTCTGCTTTTAATAATGCATTATATAGAGTGGTGGACGCCTGGCAGATTCCTCCGCCAATCGCATCCTCGCTCTGATTATTGACAAATTGCGTACCCATCTGGTAGCCGTTTTTCTCGGTCCGCTCCAGCATCAGCTTGCTGGTGGAGACCGTCTCTCCCGGATTTAACACCTTTCCGTTAATATGCTTTGTCGCGACTTCCACATTCACCGAGCGTGTGGGCGAAGCCTTACCATCGTCATATACCGTATAAGAAGAACCGATTAAATCCTGAATCTGCTGGAGGGATTCCGTTAAATACATAGGCTCCGCCACCTCCACTGCCGCCTGTATTATCAAAGCTTCGCCGACGGCAGCATTGGCATAGGCATCGGTAATCTGCTGCTTCGTCTTCTCCTGATTTACTTCCTTGCCGTTCTCATGCTGGGTAACTGTGAAGCCGCCGTTCTCTCTGGTAATCGTGGCGTCCTTTGGCGCAATATCGTTAGGTGCCGCCACCTGCTCCTTCAAAAAAAACGCCAAGGTTTCCTCTTCAAAATACTCTCTGGCATACAATTGCAGATGGCCGTTTCGAAGGTCCTGCCGTTCTTTATACTGCTGAATCAGGGAGCCGGTATAACCGATTGTCGCAGCCTTTTCAAGGACCTCGTCAATCGCCCAGACGAGCCCCAATTCTCCCAGCGTAGCCGTGACCGGCGTCTGCTCCCAATAAATCGTGACAGCCGCCTTTCCAGCCTCTTCCAGCGATTCTTCCAGCGCTTCTCTGGCTTTTGCGACCGTTTTACCGCCCACACTAATTTGATTTACAAAAACGCATTCTGCAATCACCCGGTCTTCCTCTAAGGTTTCAGCATTTGCCGGAGCCGGAAAAAGGAGGAGCAGCAGAAGCAACAAAAAACATCGAAAATTTATCTTAAAGTATTTCACAAAAATTCCCTGTCTTTCCTAATCATGTCTCTTAAAAAACCATTTACCTGACTGTTAATTATACCCTATCCATTTCTGTTCAGCAAGCGGTTTTAGAAAATCTTCAGGTTTTGTTCGTAGTAGAATTCCCTAAACAAAAAGGCAGCCATTGCGAATTCACGCCTGTGGCCGGCCTTTGCGAAATGATTCTTATTCATCCCAGTTATGGTACACATTCTGTACGTCATCGTCTTCATCCAGAAGATCCAGGGTGCGGTTCATCATTTTCACATCCTGCTCATCTTCCAGCTGCACCCAGGTCTGCGGAATCCGCGTCACTTCGGCCTGTGCCATAACAATTCCTTCTGCCTCCATGGCTTCACGAACCTGACTAAAGTCCTCGGAAGAAGTCAGGATCTCATAACTGTCCTCTTCCTCCATGATATCTTCTGCCCCGGCATCCAGCGCAATCATCATTAAATCGTCAAAGCTAAGGGTACACTCTTCTTTATCCAGAATCATCTGCCCTTTTGTATCAAACATAAAGGAGACACAGCCCTGGGTTCCTACATTGCCGCCGCCTTTGGTAAAAGCATTCCGCACATTGGATGCCGTACGGTTCTTATTGTCCGTCAGTGCCTCTACAATAATGGCCGTACCATTGGGGCCGTAGCCCTCATATGTAACAGGAACATAACTTACGGCATTCATATCACCGGAAGCCTTCTTAATGCTGCGGTCAATCGTATCGTTCGGCATATTATTAGCCTTCGCCTTGGCGATTACGTCCCGCAGACGGCTGTTGTTAGCCGGATCGGCTCCGCCTTCCTTCACGGCTACTGCAATTTCACGGCCAATACGGGTAAAGATTTTCCCTTTAGCGGAATCATTCTTTTCCTTTTTATGTTTAATATTTGCAAATTTTGAATGTCCTGACATAGCCCTCACTCCTTCTGTGATCATACCGCACATAAGGAAAGCCCTTGATTGGCACTGCAATCAAGGGTGTTCCCCTAAACTCTGCTATTTTACCATGAAATCCGTAAGCTTTCAAGTCCTATCACACTTGTTGTGGATTATGTATCCAGCTCAAGACTCACCAGCAGGGCTTGATCCACTTTTCTTAAGTATTCCATGTCCAGATGGCAGACTTTTTCTTTTAATCGTTTCTTATCTACTGTCCTAAGCTGCTCCAGTAGCACGACGGAATCCCGCACCATATCACAGTTATATGCATTGATTTCCACATGGGTAGGCAGCTTTGCTTTATTCATCTTTGAGGTGATTGCAGCACAGATTACCGTAGGACTGTGCTTATTGCCTGTGTCGTTCTGGATAATCAGCACCGGCCGTATTCCGCCTTGTTCGGAGCCTACTACCGGACGCAGATCCGCGTAAAAAATATCTCCTCTTCGAATAATCACATTGTTCACACTCCGATACCATTCAGTTTTCTTAAAAAAGAGTCTGCATAGCGACATCTTAGTAAAAATCAGCTGATTTGTTATCTCTAGTATTTCCAATGTGTTCCGAGTATATACAATTTTTTCTATCAGAAAACGTACACTCGGGGAATACGGCGCCCCAGCCCGCAGACAAATTCATAAGGGAACACACCACAAAGGGCGGATAAATCCTCTACCATAATCCGGTCATCGCCATCCGCTCCGATCAGCGTCACCTCGTCACCTTCCTTCGCATCCGGAATCCCGGTCACATCCACCATAAACTGATCCATACAGATCCGCCCAAGAATCGGTGCGCGGCGTCCACGGATCAAGACATAGGCCTTACCGGAAAGGAGCCTTGGATAGCCGTCTCCATAACCTACCGGAATGGTTGCTACCCGCCGGTCCTGCATTAAAATCTTCGTATGGTTATAGCTGATTCCTTCTCCCATCTCTACATCTTTCACATAGACAATTTGGCTCTTCAGTTCCAAAGCCGGCCGGAGGGTGATTTCCCTCATCACCTCATCGGAAGGATATAAGCCATACATGGCAATACCGATCCGCACCATATCCATGGCGGCTCCCGGCACATCCATGGCACCTGCGCTGTTTGCGCAGTGGCGGATTTCAATAGGATTACAGCCACTCTCTACCCGATCCACAAAGGAACGGAAGGCGGCTATCTGCTGATAGGTGAAGTTCTTCTCCGCTTCATCGGCTCTGGCTAAATGCGTGAGGATTCCTTCTACCCGGACTCCCGGAAGAAGACGGATTCTCCGCACCGTCTCGATTGCCTCCTGATCTAACGGGAAACCAATCCGGTTCATGCCGGTATCCACCTTAATATGAATCAATGCCTTTTTGCCCATCCGCACACCAAGCGCGGAAAGTTCTTCGGCATCTCTCTCTTTAAATACGGTGAAACGCACTTCCTTCCGGATCAGCTCCTCATAATCCTCCGGCCATGCATAACCCAGGATCAAAATCGGCTTTGTAACTGCCTCCTCCCTTAGGTCCACTGCTTCCTGGGCGGCTGCCACTGCGAAGAAATCCGCAAAGTCATTCAGCGATTTAGCAATCTCTGCCGCGCCGTGTCCATAAGCATCTGCTTTCACAACCGCGCAAATCCGGGTACTTTCCGGTAATGTATTCCGTATGCTGATCAGATTGCTCCGAATGGTATTCAGATGAACACGCGCCGTCACTCTCTTACTATATCTCATGGTATCCTCCGTACAAGATCACTCGCCATCAAAGACCGTTCACCGGTCTCTGCCGCTGCCTGATCGCCTGCCGTCCCATGGAGCAGCACGCCATAGGCCGCCGCCTCAAAGGGTTCCAGCTCTCCGACAGCCAGCAATCCGCCGATGATACCGGACAATACATCTCCGCTTCCGCCGGTAGCCATTCCGGAATTGCCGCAGGTATTCACATACAGCCGTTCGCTGCCGTCTGCTACAAGTGTGCAGGCATCTTTCAACACCAGAATTATGCCATACCGTTTACTGAAGGTTCGGGCCGTTCTCGGCAAATCCATCATCATGTGGGACACTGGAATCCCGATCAGTCTTGACATCTCCCCCAAGTGGGGTGTCAAGATCAATCCAGGCCGAAGAACATCAGTCATGTGGGTGTGCTGTGCAATTAGGTTCAATGCATCCGCATCCAGCACCATCGGTACGGTGCAATATTGCAGCATATAGTGCAGGATGCTTCCGGAAGTCTCACTGACACCAAATCCAGGCCCCATTACGACGGAATCGGCCCAGCCACAGAGTTCCTGCAGCTGCTTCACATCACAGTGTCCTGCCTCATAGGTAGTCAGAATCGCTTCCGGCAAAAGAGTCTGTAAGATGATCCGGTTTTCCTCAGGTGTATAGATCCGTACCAGGCCTGCTCCCGTCCGGTACGCGGCCAAACCGCTCAAATAGGCAGCACCGGCCATGTTTTTAGATCCGGCAATCACCAGCACCTTTCCAAAAGTGCCTTTATTCGAATAAGCCGGTCTCTCCGGCAGGTTTTCTAAATCCTCTTTCTCCATTGTATAGGCCCGCGGATGAACAGATTCCTGACTCTCCTGCAGAATTCCAATATCCCGGATTACCGTTTCGCCGCAGTATTCCCGTCCGGGATACAAGACCATCCCCAACTTCTCACATTGGAAGGTTACGGTTAGATCCGCGCGGACTGCAATTCCCAAAACAGCACCGGAATCTGCGGAGATTCCACTAGGAATATCTACCGAAACCACATAAGCCTCCGACTGGTTTATTGCATGAATCGTCTGCTCCATAACACCGGTTACCATACGTGACAGTCCCGTTCCCAGTAATGCGTCTACGAGAACGGAAATCTGGTTATTTCTAATATATTCAGCGGTCAGCATTTCGTGACGAATGACAAGCCCCAGCTTTTCACAGATATGTCTCTGCTGCTTCCATTCTTCCGTTGCCCGCTCCGGATCTCCTACGATCAGAATCTCTGCTGGAAATCCTTCCTGACTCAGCATACGGGCCATTGCCAATCCATCCGCACCATTGTTACCGATACTGCTGACAATAAGAATGGAGGGCCGTCCAGCCAGACGCCCCTTCATCTCCTGCACCACCGACCAGGCAGCGCGCTCCATTAATACCAATGACGGGATTCCAATTGTCTCAATGGAATGCCGGTCCATACCCCGCATTTCCATTCCGTCTGCTAAAATTCTCATTTCTGCTCCTTACCGTTCCGCATGTTCAAACGATAGGACAACTGCATCAGGCTTTCGGAAAGATGCACGTTTTCCACATAAGCATCCGGCGGCAAATCTAAATCGACATGCGCAAAGTTCCAGATTGCGCGCACTCCGTACTCATACAGCTTCTTTGCCACGTTAACTGCCTCGTCCCGCGGAATCGCAAGAGTTACAATCGCAATGTCATTTTCTTTCAGGAAATTCTCCAGAACACCCATGGACATAATTTTGATATCGCGGATCTTTTTACCGATCAGCTCTGGATTTGAATCAAAAATGCCTTTGATCAAAAATCCTCTGGATGCAAAATTCGAATAGCCGGCCAATGCCTTCCCCAAGTTACCGCCGCCGATAATAACAATATTATGGGTCTTATTCAAGCCTAGGATCTTACCGATCTCTGTGCGCAGGTATGCGACATTATAGCCATATCCCTGTTGTCCGAAACCACCGAAATTGTTCAAATCCTGACGAATCTGCGAGGCTGTCACATTCATACGCCGGCTCAATTCATCCGATGAAATTCGCTCCACATTCTCTTCATGCAGATCGGACAGATATCGGTAATACCGCGGCAGCCGCTTAATTACTGCGGCAGATATATGCTTTTCTTCCAAATCTTGTACCATCCCTTCCCGTATCTGTATTCATTATAATTGTTCCCGAAAAACTTGTCAATCTTTCTATTTTTTTATACTTCAGTAATTTTGCTTTCAGATACGGTTGCCGGAAGTGAAAACTTATATTATACTATGATTCGGGCGAAAAAGGTCTTGCTCGTCCTGATACCTGCGGATTGCTACGCACTTTGTGCTCTCGCAATCCTAAAAACATTCGAAATCCGCCCTATTCGGGCTACTTTCTCATGTTTTGCGGGTCCCAAAGTCATGCTATTTCATGCAAGCATGAAATAGCATGACCTTTTGACCCTGGTATCATACTATGATTCGGAGGACGTAACAGTGATTTTAGCATGTAATAATCTGACAAAGGCTTTCGGCACCGACCCTCTTTTTTCGAATGGAAGCTTTTGTATGGAAGAAAAAGAAAAGGCCGCCATTGTCGGCATTAACGGAGCGGGGAAATCCACGCTATTAAAAATCATTATGGGCGAGTTGGCTCCGGAAGACGGCGAGGTGGTTCTGTCCAAGGGAAGCACCATCGGTTATCTTTCCCAGCACCAGGAATTGTCTCCCGATCGGACAATCTATGAGGAAATCCGACAGGCCAAGGCAGCGGTTCTAGCGCTTGAGCAGCAAATCCGGCGCCTGGAGACGGAGATGAAATCCGCCGAAGGGGAAGAGCTCACCCGTAAGATGGATCTGTACACCCGGCTGAATCATGAATTTGAGCTGCAAAATGGCTATGCCTGTGAAAGTGAAATCACTGGCGTGCTAAAGGGCCTTGGCTTTACCGAGGAAGACTTTGACCGGAAATGTACGGCACTCTCCGGCGGTCAGAAGACGCGCGTTGCCCTTGGCAAGCTGCTTCTGACCCGGCCGGATCTGATCCTGCTGGATGAGCCGACCAACCATCTGGACATGACCTCTATTGCCTGGCTGGAAGGCTATCTGAACAATTATCCCGGCAGCGTACTGCTGGTAGCCCACGACCGGTATTTCCTTAATCGGATCGTAACCAAGGTAATTGAGCTGGAGGCCGGAAGGATCACCACCTACAGTGGTAACTATTCCGCCTATGCCGAGAAGAAAAAAATGCTGCGGGAAGCTGCTGTTAAGCAATATCTTAACCAGCAGCAATTGATTCGCCATCAGGAAGAAGTCATTGCCAGGCTGCGCTCCTTTAACCGGGAGAAATCCATCCGCCGTGCCGAAAGCCGCGAAAAACTTCTGGAGAAGACAGAACGGCTGGAAAAGCCGATGAAATTAAATGATTCCATGCGCTTTTCCCTGGAACCCCACACGCTCAGCGGCAATGATGTACTGACAATCTGCGGACTGTCTAAATCCTATGGAAATCTCTGTCTGTTCCGGCAGGCGGACATCCTCGTTAAACGGGGTGAGCACGTAGCTGTAATCGGCGGTAACGGTACCGGTAAAACCACCCTTCTGAGGATCATCAACGGATTAGTGGAGCCGGACGAAGGCAGCTGTATCCTGGGAAGCAAAATCGTCATCGGATATTATGACCAGGAACAGCAGCTTTTAACCGAGGAAAATACGGTCTTCGAAGAAATTCATAATGCTTATCCCCATCTGACCAATACGGAGATCCGAAATACCCTGGCGGCTTTTTTGTTTACCGGAGACGAGGTATTCAAGCAGATTGTGAGCTTAAGCGGCGGAGAACGCGGACGCCTCTCCCTGGCAAAGCTGATTCTCTCTCCCTGCAATTTTCTGATTCTGGATGAACCAACCAATCATCTGGACATAACCTCTAAGGAAATTCTGGAGCAGGCGCTCTCCCACTATACGGGAACCGTGCTTTACGTGTCCCATGACCGCTACTTTATTAATAAAACGGCCTCCCGTATCCTGGAGCTGACCGGTGAGACCTTTATTAGTTATCTTGGGAATTATGATTATTATCTGGAGAAAAAGGAGGAGCTGACGGCTATTTATGCCGCACCTGCTAACACTTCCGAAGCAGCTGTACCCCCAGATACCGGCGCTTCAGACTGGAGAACCCAGAAGGAAGCGCAGGCCAGGGAACGCAAACACCAGAATGAACTAAAACGGATTGAAGAAAGGATTACCGCACTGGAAGAACGCAGCCGGCAAATTGATGAGCTGCTAACCCAGGAAGAGATTTATACCAATGTGGCGGAATGTCTGCACTTCAATCAGGAACAGGCCGCCATTCAGTCTGAACTGGAAACCTTGTTTGAGGACTGGGAGAAACAATATTCCCTATAGCGATAACAGCCTTCCAATATGCAGCATCCCCCAGCCTTCTTTGGACTGGGGCGCTCCTGTCTTCTGACAACTCTCCCGTAATGCAAGCTTTACATCCACATTAGACATCTGCGGATACTTTTCCAGCAGCAATGCCGCCGCACCGGATACGACCGGAGTTGCCATCGATGTTCCACTCTTAACAATATAGGGACTAGTGCGTGGGTTGATGGAAACATTGCATGATACAATCCCCGATCCCGGCGCTACCAGCTCTGGCTTCACAATGCAGGTAGAGGTCGGTCCCCGCCCGGAATAATTCCGAACCCGGCCGCCGCGAAGCTGTACATTGCGTTCATCGTCAGAAGCACCTACCGTGATTACTTTTCGGCTAATGCCCGGCGTCGTAACCGAGCCTTCCGACGGTCCGTTATTACCGGCCGCCACGACCACAACCAAGCCGGCATCCCAGAGTCGTTCCACGTTTCGGACCAGAACGGAATTCTCCCCGGTTTCGTTCTTCATCTTCGTTCCAACGGATATGTTCACTACCCGGATACGGTACCGCCGCCTATTTTGCAGAATCCACTGCAGCCCCATCAGCAAATGGGAAATATTCCCGTCTCCCTTTTCATCTAATACCTTAATACTAATAATACTCGCTCCGGGTGCTATACCGATATACCGTCCCATAGATAATCGGCCGCTTCCGGCAATGATCCCCGCGATATGGGTTCCATGACCGCAATCGTCATAGGGATTCGTTTTTAATTGCAGCATATCTTGAAAGCGGACCAGCCGCGTGTCAAAATCTTTGTGAGGAAAAATTCCCGTGTCTAAAACTGCTACACCGACACCTTTGCCGGTCCAGCCTGCCTGATGGGCCATGTCTGCATGGACCACACGAAATGCCTCTTGCATTTACTTCTCCTGACCCTTTTTTCCAGTTTATTCAGGCAGGCCGGAATCGTGCGCGGCACTTAGGATTTCCAGATAAAAGGCTCATACATTTTCTTCAGGGTGCGTACCGCTTGGTTTGGCTCGCCTTCCGGCACCTGGACATCGCAGCCTTCGCCGCTGCCGATTGTCACCACCGAATCCGCATCCGTCATCTGCATCAGATAGGCGATCATGTTCGGCACTGTGGCATTGCTGCTAAAAAAGCGCATATATGTATACGCAGGAAAGCTGGCAGAAACCGTACGGGTGATCTTCAGCTTTTCCGTATAACCGTCTGCCTCCAGTTCCTGATACAACGCTTCAATCTTCTCGGTCTCGTCCAGCACCAGCAGATAAACAGCAGCCGCATCCTCCGGTATCGGCTGTCTGACATAATTGCGCAGGGGGGATTTACGCTTGGACTGGTACATCACCTCTTCCACCGGATTCTGAAAATCCTGGTAATAGATAATCAGCAAATCCTCCACGATCACATTGGTGAAGAAATGGAACTGCTTCCTGTGCAGATATTCCGAAAGCTTCTTCGTCATCCCAGGCGAGATCACATAGGTATGTAGATAAGACTTCTCGCTCCTATCGTAAAGCACGGCTCCATCCATGGCAATCACCGGCAGGTTTAGATGAATGTCCTGCAGCGGATGCCGCATTGACGCCGGCGTTCTGGCCGTGGAGATCGTAAACTTCATGCCATGATCCAACATTCGGTTCAATTCCACCCGGCTGTAAGGGGATAACCGTTCATCCTCTCCTAAGAGAGTCCGGTCCAGATTGGACACAAAGAGAATGTTCCTCCGGTGTCTGTGTGGAATATGTAGCATATTTACCACCAGACCGACCGCCAGGCCCAGTGCCGTATCCAGGGTCCGGTTCCAAACATACAGAAAGGGATCCGGATTAGACATATGAGTGACCGTAATGCCTAAAAATACAACACAGGAATAGTACGCCGCTTCTTCTTTTTTCATTAATACTGTCGTATAAATAACCGGTATGATCATAAGAGAGGAAATGACATAACCGGGCATCTCCTCATGTACCGGCCATACATATAATTGAAATAGTAATATCAGTAGTCCGTAAATGGCACCGACTGCGGTTCCCAGCAAACGCTGGCGCCCCATGGTCTTACTGCCGTCAAGGTCTGTCTGGATATTCCAGAGTGCCGATAGTACCATATAAAAAGGGATTCCCTGATCCCCCCGTAATTCTCCCAATACCAGACAAAAAAATACGGCAAATACCGACTTAATTATCCGCAAGCCAATCGGCGGAAGTTGTTTTAATTGCTTCATAAGTCCCCCTTCTTTACTCCCGGATTAAAATATCCTGATGAATCTTCGTATAGAAACCGTCTCGGACCGCAGTGAAATCCTTAGTCTGGGCGGTCAGCCACATAAGCTTCGTCACGGCGGCTTCCACCGTCATGTCATAGGCCTGCAGTACATGATATCCCGACAGAGCCCGGTGTCCCACCTCATACAAACCGGCATCGCTCCCCTCATGCAGCACCTGGGTTGCAATCACTACCAGCTTTCCCTGACGGGTTACGTCCGCAAGCTTCTCCAGGAAATTTCTCTCATCGTAGAAAGGAATTCCTCCCACACCGTAGCTCTCCAGAATAATCCCATCATAATGCACTGCCACGTAGTCCAGAACCTCCGGCGCCATCCCCGGAATCAGTTTTAAGAGAAAGATACGCGGATTCATCTCATGATAGAACCGCACGCTTCCTCCTGCATCCGGACAGTGCTCTGTATAACGCACAATCCTGGCGTCGTCAATAAAAGCCGCCTCCGGATAGTTAATACTCTCAAAGGCGCCAAAACTCTTGGAGCGCACCTTCCTGGCTCTGGTGCCAAGAATCGCCTTACCGCCAAATACCAGGAACACACCGCAGCTGCCTTCCGCACACAAAAAACGCAGGCTGTCCAGCAGATTCTTCTTACCATCGGTCAAGGCTGACTCAATGGGTTTTTGGGCTCCTGTTATTACCACCGGTTTATCCGGCTTTTGAATCATATAGGAAAGGGCCGCTGCCGTATACGCCATTGTATCGGTACCGTGGGTAATCAGAAAACCATCGTATTCTTCATAACTGGCTTCAACCTGCTCCACCAGCATTGTCCAATGTTCCGGCTGCAGATTCGTACTATCCATATGAAGCACCTGCCTAGTATCCACCTGACAGAATTCCTGATACTCCGGGATCATCGCCAGGAGCTCCTCCGGGGGCATATCCGGCGCCAGCCCCTGACTCGTCCGCCGGGAAGCAATCGTCCCTCCGGCCGCCAGCATCAGCAGTTTTTTCATATACGAAGCTCCTCTCATAGCACAAATGAAATCCTTTGTAAACCTTATTGCTTCTGAACAGCGGCATTCGGGTGCTGCCGGATCCAGGGCAGGACATAGCGATCCGGCAGCGCCAGGAATTCTTCTGTCGGCAGCGGTTTGGAAAAATAAAAACCCTGTACGATCTGACAACCGTTCTTCCGCAGATAATTGATCTGCTGAAGATTTTCCGTCCCTTCACAAAGCACAGACATATTCAGACTCCGGGCCAGCTGAATTACCGCCGATAGCAGCATCTGATTCTTACTGCGAAGTCCCTTACGCCCTCCCAGCAGACTCCGGTCCAGCTTAATCCGATCCACCTCCAGCTCCGCCAACGCTTCCAGAGAAGAATATCCCGTACCAAAATCATCCAGTGACACATGATATCCATAGGAACGAATCTCCTGAATGGCCAGTTCTACTGCTTCCCAGCCCTTTCGACATACATCTTCCGTTACCTCGAAGCTCACCTCTCCCGGCACAATGCCATAAGAAACCAGTAGGTCATGAAGGCGCCCCACAAAACTTTCATTCAAAAAATTTTGCCGGGATATATTCATTGAGATCACCGGCAATTTATTTCTTTGTTCCCGCTGCTCCTGTAAAAATTCTCCTACCAGTTCATAGATCCGCCAATCAAGCAGCTGCATCGTCTCTCTATCCTCCAAAAAAGGGACAAAGGCGTCGGGAGAAATAATCCGTCCATCGTCTTCTCTCCATCGGGCCAACGCTTCCGCGCCGATAATCCGGCCGGTATCCAGTTGTACCTGAGGCTGGAGAAAGAACACAAATTTGCTTTTTCTCTTCATGGAAGTAGTTTTTCCGGAAAATGGGAGAATTATGCAGACCCATTCCCTTCTACAACAAGACCTCCCAAACATAAGCGGCCAATAAACGAAGGCCCGCCAGCAGAATCAAACTTAGAATTGAGGTCAGATACATTAACTCATTTACCCGCACAATATCGTTCTCATCGATGGTCCGGATCGAATCACCAATTATGACATTTTCCTGCAAAATCCCCGAATTGAAAGCACTGCCGCCCAGCTGAATCTGCAGCGCTCCCGCAGCCACCGACTCCACTTGCCCGGCATTAAGACCGGCACGGCAATGCCGGTCTCTCCGAAAAATCCGAAACGCGTTTTTCCTGTCCATCCGCAGTATTCCACTGGATGCAATCATTAACAACGCAGCAATTCTGGCTGGAATATAGTTGCAGATAACATCCAGACAGGCAGCCGGCTTCCACAGGCAGCGGTATTTCGGATTCTTATGTACCATAGAGCCCATGTTCTGTACCACCTGATAAAAGAAACCAAATAAAGCACCGCCCCAGGCGACATAAAACACCGGTGCAACCACGGCACCGACCGTATTTTCTGCCACCATCTCCACGGTCGTCCGTATTACACCTTCCTCGTCTAATTCTTCCGCATCGCTCTCCGTGTTTCTGGAAACGGCTCTGCGTCCTGCCTCCAGACCATACTGACGCAGCGCTTCGTAAACTAGCATACTTTGATCCTTTAAACTTCGGGCAGCCACCAGCCACCAGCAGAATAATGTTTCCACGGCCAGCCCCAGGAAAAAATGGATGCGATAAGAAATAAATAAAAGAACTGCCGGAAGCAGCAATGCAAGCAAGCTCACGAATACCACCAGTAGAACACCGCCTGCCAACTGCCCCGCCCGGCTTTTTCCAAGCCGCTTCCGCAGCCATCTGTAGACACGCTTAATCAAATACCCGATTCCCTGGGCCGGATGCCAGAGAGACGGTGGATCTCCGATCATAAGATCCAGGCAAAACCCAAGAATTAACGCGATAGCAGCCGCTTCGATTCTGATCATATATCGTTACTCCACTTTCTTTCGTATCCTCATAGAGTTTAGTGTAACACCTCCCAAACCGTCTGTCAACGAACTCCTTCCCCATGCAAAAAGCAGGGAAAAGCCGTTTACAAGCGCCACGCTCCCCGCTATAATAGGTATAGTACATATGGCCATTCGGCCAGGCTTAAGGAAAGGATAAGGATATGAGTGAATATCATTTTAGCAGCATTAGCCCTGCGGACAAACGCAGCCAGCGTCTGATGGATGCCCTGCTGAAGCAGGAGGGCATTGAACGCGATAAAAATCTGGACTACAGCGTCGGACTCTTTGACGAAGACTATAACCTTGCCGCCACCGGCTCCTGTTATAAGAACACCCTGCGCTGCATGGCCGTGGATTCCGGTCACCAGGGAGAAGGTCTTCTGAACCAGATCGTCAGCCATCTGATCGATTATCAGCACCGCCAGGGATGCACCGAACTCTTCTTATATACCAAGTGCGATTCCGCTAAATACTTTAATGACCTGGGCTTCTATGAAATTGCCAGGGTAGACGGTAAGGTCGTATTCATGGAAAACCGCAAGACCGGCTTCTCCGAATACCTTGCTGACCTGCAGGCGACAGCCGTCACCGGAGAGAACGTCGCCACCGTCGTTGTCAATGCCAACCCCTTCACACTTGGTCACCAGTATCTCCTGGAGAAAGTCGCCCGGGAAAATGACGTGGTTCATGTATTTGTCGTATCCGAAGACGTCTCACTGGTCCCCTTCGAAGTTCGCTTACGCTTGGTTAGAGAGGGAACCGCCCATTTGAAAAATATCGTCTGTCATGCTACCGGCAGCTACATAATCTCCAATGCCACCTTCCCTTCCTATTTTTTAAAGGATGAAGACCTGATCATTGAGTCTCATGCCAAGCTGGATATTAATGTATTCAAGAAAATTGCCGAAGCCCTGAGCATAAACCGCCGCTATGTCGGCGAAGAGCCCTTTAGCCAGGTAACCGGCATCTACAACCGCATTATGAAACAAGAACTCGAAGCCTGCGGCGTAGAATGCATCATCGTTCCTCGCAAAACCGACGGCACCAGCGCTATCAGCGCCTCCAAAGTCCGCCAGGCCATCAAAGACGGAGACATTGAAGCCATCAAAAACGTGGTCCCCGAAACCACCTACCGCTTCTTCGCCTCCGCAGAGGCTGCCCCCGTCATAGCCGCCATCCGCGGAGCAGACGAGGTAATTCACTATTAAAACAGATGCCTGCAAGCCGCCTCACAGGACGCAGCCGGTACACTAGTGAACCGGCCGCGTCCCTCCCTCTTAGCGCAGCCCCAAAAATGCCGCCAAATTCCCACGTTTCCCCTGGGTCGCCCGATGCGAAAAAAGCAGCTCCGGATTACAGCAAGTGCAAAGATCCGTCACCGCCAAATGCTCTTCCAGGATCCCTGCTTCCAGCAGAATCAGCCGGTTACTCTCCCACAAATCCAACTGATATTTGCCCTTCCCCTTATCATCCATGATTCTCTCCCACAATGCCCGCGGAAAAATCTCCTGAAATTTCTCTGCCACATCCTGGCTCACCTCATAACAATCCCGGCAGATACTGGGCCCTATACAAGCCAATATATCACCCGGATCGCTGCCATAAAGCTCCTGCATCTTCTGTATGGTCACTTCTCCAATCCGTCCGACCGTACCCTTCCAGCCTGAATGACTCAATCCAACCGCTTTATTTACCGGATCCACAAAATACAGCGGTACGCAATCCGCGTAAGAAGTCACCAGCACCAATCCCGGCACATTCGTTACGAGACCATCGATATCCATATAATCCCGCTCTCTTGTCACGCCCTTTCCCGCATCCTCTGCCGAAACCACCCGCAAATTCGTGGTATGGGTCTGCTGGGAAAGCACCATCTGCTCCGGCGTCACACCAAGAGCGACTGCCATCCTCCGGTAATTTTCCTGCACGAGAGCTGGATCATCCCCCCGGTTAGAAGCAAAATTCATGGCCGCAAACTCATTCTGACTAACGCCTCCCTGACGGGTTGAAAAAGCATGGATCACCATGCCTGTCCCTTCTAACAGGGGAAAAGCCAGATATGGAACACCTGTATTCTCCCTCATTTCCAACGTCTTCATTTCTACATTCCTCCAAATGCATCCGGATAATGAACCATCGCGCCTTTCCCATCAATTCCGACTAAATCAAACCGACAGGGAGTTTCCGCCGCCAACCCCCGTTGGGCCAGATACCATTCCGCCACCCGGCGGATCGTCTTCTGCTTAAGAAGCGTGACCGCCTCAGCCGGCGCTCCATACGACAAGTTCCTGCGGAACTTCACTTCTACAAACACCAGGTACTCCTGATCTCTGCCGATTAAATCCACCTCACCGATGCGGCACCGATAGTTCTTCTCCAGAATCTGCATTCCTTTTTGCTGCAAATAAGCAGCCGCCTGAAGCTCATAACGGCTGCCAACTTCCCTTTTATTCATTAAAATCCTCTGTCCTTTGTTGTCGGTCTACACTTTTTCTCCCAGAAGCTTCTTAAGGAAACTTCTCCGGTGGATGGCACTAGGACCATGCTCCCGCAGAGCAGCCATATGTACGGCTGTACCATATCCCTTATGCCCGGCAAACCCATATTCCGGATAAAGGGTATCATACCGGAGCATCATCCGGTCTCTGGTGACCTTAGCCAGAATACTGGCTGCAGCGATAGACACGCTCTTGGCATCCCCCTTAATGATCGGCACCTGGGGGATCAAAATCCCCGGAATCGTCACGGCATCATTTAATAAAACATCCGGGGGGACCGTCAGCTTGCTTACCGCCTGCCGCATCGCCTCATAGGTCGCCTGTAAAATATTAATCTCATCGATCAACAGAGGGCTAATAATCCCAACCCCATAAGAAACGGCTTTCGCAAGAATCTCATCATACAGTGCTTCCCGGCGCTTTTCGGTTAGCTTTTTAGAATCGTTCAAATATAAAATTTCAACATCATGGGGTAGAATCACTGCTGCCGCAACTACAGGGCCCGCAAGCGGCCCTCTGCCTGCCTCATCAATCCCGCAGACCTGTGCCGTATCCGGATATTGGTGTTCATATTCCCACATCCCGGCCAAACGAATTCGTTCTTCTTCTAGTGTAATTTTCCTAGCCATAACTTGTCTCCCATTACTGGTGACGCAGAACGCCAAGCTGGGAGACAGGCCAAATCCGTACAAAAGCTTTTCCCATCAGCTGGCTGCGGTTCACATTTCCTACCTCCTGGCTGCGGCTGTCCTTACTGTCGTTCCGGTTATCTCCCAGAACAAAGTATTCATTCTCTCCCAGCACAATGGGCTCTGAAGCCCGCTTTGCATCCTGCATAACCTCCAGCCCGTAGGGTTCCCCCAGCACCTGGCCATTAATAAAAATCGCCCCGTCTATGATTTGCACGGTTTCCCCCGGAAGCCCGATCACCCTCTTAATATAGTGGATAGAGGAATCTTCTTTCAGTCCAAACACGACGATATCATACCGTTCCGGATCCGAAAAACGGTATGAAATTTTGTCCACCAGCAGCTGATCGCCATTGGATAACATCGGTAACATGGAATTACCATCGACGGATACCCGCTGCCCCAAAAAATTCAGAATCACAAAAGTAACAGCCAGCAAAAGGCCTATTGCCAATGCTGTCCGGAAAAAATCTGACAGAAACCCTGGAGACTTCCCCATCATATCCTCTAAAATTCCCTCATCCTCTATATATTGCTCTTTCACTCGTTTCACTTCACTTCCTGCGGCAATTCCAGGCTGATTCTTCCCAGCCTTCCGCTACGTAAGTCATCCAGGAACAACCGGGCCGCTTTGTCATAATCCGGCTCATTTCCTTTCGCAAGACACTTCCGCACTCTGGCGATTTCCGCCAGAATCTCATAGGGCATACCCTCTTCCCCGATCTCATACCGGCCGGCAATTGCCCCCGGATAGCGGCACTGCAAAGCAGAAATCCCCTCCGAAGCTAATTCGGTTATATTCAAAATATCATCATTAATAGATCCCGCCAATGCCAATCGGATTCCCACCTGCTGATCTTCAAAACGAGGCCAGAGAATACCCGGCGTATCCAGCAGCTCCACGCTTTTATTTAGGCGGATCCACTGGTTCCCCTTGGTAACGCCTGGCTTGTTACCGGTTTTGGCTGCTGCCTTCTTTGCAAAGGTATTAATAAAGGTGGACTTTCCCACATTGGGAATCCCCACTACCATTGCCCGGACCGGACGATTCAAAATCCCTTTCCTCCGGTCCCGCTCGATCTTATCCCTGCAAGCTTCCAAAATAGCGGCATGAACCGCTTTCATTCCGTTTCCGCTGCGGGAATTCAGTTTAACCACATAATGACCCTGCGATATAAACCATTCTTCCCACCGGTGGCTTACCCCTTCATCCGCCAGATCTGCTTTATTTAACAGGATTAGTCGTGCCTTATGCCGGCCCAGGCGGTCAATTTCCGGATTCCGGCTGCTATAGGGCAGACGGGCATCTACCAGCTCAATAATGATATCCACCAGCTTAATATCCGCCTCTATGGCCCGCTTTGCCTTCGTCATATGCCCCGGATACCATTGTATGTTCATAATTCCCTCACTTAGACGCAGTATTTAGCGTCGGATTCTTCCTATTTATTATTCTTGACAAACCCTAAATTCTTAAAGGGCGCGATCCGAAACCAGACCTTTCCAAGAATCTGGTCACGGTTTACATTTCCTACTACGGAAAAGCGGCTGTCTTCGCTGCTGTCACCATTATCGCCTAATAAGAAATACTCATCCTCCTTCAAGGTAATGGTATTCTCCGCAAGGCCGGGAACCGTATAACTCACTGCGTCCTCTCCCAAATCCAGCAGTTCTCCACTAATATATATGCTTCCATCCCGGATCTGAATCTTCTCTCCCGGCAAACCAATCACTCTTTTTATATAAGACTTCCGGTTCGTTTCATCGCTCTCAAACTGCACTACGTCAAATCGATCAATCTCCAGAAAGTGATAAGAAAGATGATTCAAAAGAACCACATCCCCTGCATTAAGAGCAGGTTCCATAGAATGTCCTTCTACCGTCAGACGCCGCCCCAGCATCTGCACCAAAAAAATTGCCAGGACAATTACAACAATAATAGAAACAATCCAGCGGGAGACCGTCTGGAGGACATTTGTCTCAGCAGGACTCTGTTGTTTCCTATTTCTATCCATGCGAATCCTCCTTTTTTTAATTCTGATTTCTTATAAGCTCTTATGAGGTAAAAAAAGGACTGCATATTTTCATATGAGTCCCTTCGAAGTTACTTTACTAATTCTTTAACCTTTGCAGCCTTACCAACGCGCTTTCTCAGGTAATTCAGTTTTGCTCTTCTTACCTTACCCCTACGGACTACTTCAATCTTATCGATCACCGGGGAATGCAGCGGCCAGGTTCTCTCTACGCCTACACCATTGGAAGTCTTCCTTACCGTGAAATTCTCTCTGACGCCGCCGCCCTGTCTCTTCAATACGGTGCCTTCAAAAACCTGAATTCTCTCACGGTTACCCTCTTTGATCTTGGCGTGAACACGAATCGTGTCACCTACGTTGAATTCCGTCACGTCCTGGCGTAACTGTTCGGCTTCGATCTTCTTAATGATCTCGTTCATGTGTATGATTGCCTCCTTAATATTTCGGATGTTCAGTACCGCAAGCTTGTTCGCGGCATAGGACCATCTCTATTTTTACACAGTAATTTAGTTTATCATAAATCATCCTGCTTTGCAAGCGATTTTTCACTATTCTGCTTTATCCGCTCCAGGTACTCCCGGTCCTTCTTCGTTAACTCTGCCGCCTCCAGCAGATCCGGCCTTCTGGCAAGGGTGCGTTCCAGTGATTTCTCCCTGCGCCATTTTGCAATGTTCGCATGATGTCCGGACAGTAAAACCTCCGGTACCTTCCGGCCCTCATACTCCTCCGGCCTGGTATACTGAGGGTATTCCAGCAAGCCATCATAAAAGGACTCATATTCGGCCGATTCCTCATTGTTCAGCACGCCAGGCACCAGTCGGGATATAGTGTCAATCATTACCATTGCGGGCAATTCACCGCCCGTCAGCACATAATCTCCGATCGATACATGATCCGTTACAATCCTATCCAATATACGCTCATCCACGCCTTCGTAATGTCCGCACAGAAATACGAGATTTTCTTCTTTTGAAAGCGTTTCCGCCATCTTTTGATCGAAGACCTTTCCCTGAGGCGTCACATAAATCACCCGCGGCGCAGCCGCTAAAGTAATGCGAATGGCTTCATAGGCCCGGTCTATCGGCCCCGGCTGCATAACCATTCCCGCACCGCCCCCATAGGGATAGTCGTCCACATGGCCATGCTTATTTCCTGCATAATCCCGGATATTGGTGACCGCCAGCGAAATGTGACCGGCTCCGATCGCTCGTCCCAAAATGCTGGTTCCGAGCCCCTGACCAATCATCTCTGGAAATAATGTCAACACATGAAAGTTCATAGATCTCCCAAACCCTCCATCATGTGAATCTTCATCCGGCCCTCTTTAAAATCAATGTCCAGAATACAATCCGGAATCGCCGGCAGCAGCAGTTCCTTCTTCCAAGGCGTCTTAACTACGTAGACGTCATTGGCGCCGGTCTTTAGTACCTCTGTCAACACCCCTACAGGAGTGCCGTCTTCTTCCCACACCGGCATGCCGATAATATCCGCAATATAGAATTCGCCTTCCTCCAGGGGAACCGCCTCTTCCCTCGTAACCAGAAGATCACTTCCCTTATATTTCTCTATATCGTCAATGGAATCGATACCTTTGAACTTTAGAATCGGCATGTTCTTAAAGAATTTCACACCTTGCACCTCCAGTGGAAGCAGTTCCTTCTTCGTATCCATCCACACCCTTTTCAATTTTTTAAAACGCATTACATCATCCGTGGTGGGATATACCTTAATCTCCCCGCGGAGCCCATGAGTATTCGCAAAAACACCGATCCGGAAATGTTCCTCCATAAAGCCTCCTATATAATACGCAGGGCGGGTGTTTACCCGCCCGCCCGTTTACTGGATATCCAGTGTAACTCTTTTGTCTTCTTTCGATGCCGTCACCTTAACGACGGAACGAATTGCCTTCGCAATACGGCCCTGCTTGCCAATTACTTTTCCCATATCAGAGGGTGCGACGCGGAGTTCCAGAACGGTTTCCCGGTCTTTCACAGTTTCTGTAACCACAACTTCTTCCGGATGATTCACCAAAGCTTTTGCAATTACCTCGACTAATTCTTTCATGCTACACCTCCTGGCGGATTATTTCTCAACACCGGCGATTTTCAGAATTTTAGCAACAGTTTCTGTAGGTTTTGCACCGTCCGCCAGCCATTTCTGAGCCTTCTCTGCATCAATTTTTACTACACTGGGCTCTTTTGTGGGATCATAATAACCGATTTCTTCAATGAATCTACCATCTCTGGGAGATCTGGAATCTGCAACGATTACTCTATAAAAAGGAGCTTTCTTCTGTCCCATTCTTCTTAAACGAATCTTTACTGCCATTGTCAATTCACCTCCTTCATTTGGGTTTGGTCTATGAAAAGGAAAAATATTTTCCATTTTCTTGTGGTATTGTTTCTAAAAAGGCAGGTTAAACATGCCGCCTCTCCTGCCCTTCTTCCCTCCCATCATACCGGACATCTGCTTCATCATCTTCTTAGATTGCTCAAACTGCTTCATCAAGCGGTTCACTTCTGCAATATTAACTCCGGCGCCCGCCGCAATCCGACGCTTTCTGGAAGGGTTTATAAGATCCGGACGGCTTCGTTCTTCCTTTGTCATCGAAAGAATGATCGACTCAATTCTCTTAATAGACTTATCGTCAGGCATTTCCATGCCTTTAAGCTTATTGCCCATACCGGGAATCATTCCCATTAGATCCCCCAGATTCCCCATCTTACGGATCTGGGAAAACTGCTCCAGGAAATCGTTAAAATCAAATTCTGCCTTACGAAGCTTCCGCTCCATTTCTCTGGCTTTCTCTTCATCTACCTGGGCCTCTGCCTTCTCAATCAGGGACAGAATGTCCCCCATTCCGAGAATCCGGGATGCCATCCGATCCGGATAGAACTGCTCCAGATCCGAAAGCTTTTCACCCATACCCACATAAAGAATCGGCTTACCGGTTACCGCACGGATCGAAAGTGCCGCACCGCCTCTGGTATCACCGTCCAGCTTGGTTACGATGATGCCATCTACGCCTGCCTTTTCATTAAAGGTACTGGCCACATTCACCGCATCCTGACCGGTCATGGCATCTACTACCAGAACGGTCTGCTTTACATCCACCGCTTCCTTAATGGCAATCAGCTCATTCATCATATCTTCGTCAATATGAAGGCGTCCTGCCGTATCCAGGATAACCACGTTCAGCCCGTTCTTCTGGGCATGCTCTATGGCCGCTTTGGCAATGTTTACCGGAGAGTGATTGTCTCCCATAGCAAACACGGGAACCTCTTGCTTTTCTCCATTGATCTTTAACTGTTGAATGGCGGCAGGCCGATAAATATCACAGGCCACCAGTAAAGGCTTCCTTCCCTTGATCTTCAGCTTACCTGCCAGCTTCGCTGCCGTCGTCGTCTTACCGGCACCCTGGAGGCCTGCCATCATAATGACGGTCAACTCATTCCCGGGATTCAGCTCCAGAGCCACCGTCTCGGAGCCCATCAGCTTCACCATTTCTTCATTTACTATCTTAATAACCATCTGGCCCGGAGTCAGACTGTTCATCACATCCGCACCGATTGCCCTCTCCTCCACCGATTTTGTAAACTGCTTTACCACTTTAAAGTTCACATCGGCTTCCAGAAGCGCCATTTTTACTTCTTTCAGAGCCGCCTTTACATCGGCTTCACTTAGTCGGCCCTTGCTGCGCAGCCTCTTAAATACATTCTGCAGCTTATCGGATAAACTTTCAAATGCCATAGAAATTCTCCAATCCCTTCCCGGCAAAATCCATCTATATTTCTACAATCATACGGGAAATCTTTTCAATTTCCCTTACGCAGGCTACATCCTGAGTGGCTTCATAGCGTTCCGTCAGGCGGAGAATCTCCTCCACCAGACGTCTGGTCTCTTCAAATTTCTTCACCAGTCCCAGCTTCGCCTCGTAACCCCGCAGTGCCTTATCACATCGTTTAACCAAATCATGGACGCCCTGTCTGCTGATCTGCTGCTGCTCTGCAACCTCGCTAAGCGAAAGATCCTGAAAGACTACGTCCTCGTAAACACTCTTCTGATGATCTGTCAGCAGTTCCCCATAGAAATCATACAAAAGAGTCTGTTCCAAAATTTTATCCATATTGATTCACCTTAGCTATCATACAGGAAGAGTATATTGTTGTCAAGTGTTTTTTCTTGACAGACGGATCTCTAAAGTCCAGCCTTCTCCCAGATCTCTTTCTTCCCCTCATACCGTTCATTCAGCCAGGCAACCGCCGCTGCTCTTCCCCCTTCATCAAAAGGAAATGCTCCCTGCTCCCGTATCTCCTCCGGTGCCGTCTCCGAAGAATAGGGCTGCGGCCAGACCTCCGCGACCAGCCTGTCCGGCTCACCGCCTTCCTTCCATAGCCGGTAACGCATCCCTCTATAACTCCCGGTAAATACCTGCTTTTTTAAAAAACCAATGGATAAAATATCTTCCTTTGCAATCATGCTCTTACATCAAATCCTTTCTTGGATCACCATAATATCCTCGATGCTCTTTTGGCAGAAGTTCCGCAATACTCATCATAATACTCTGCAAACAATCCGCTTCCCAGTTTTCCTTGGTTTCATCAGTCCCTCTTTTGGGCAGTTTGAAAGCCTCCCCTATGTTAATATTGATATCCGCATCACAAAATGCTTCCTTACCCATATCCTGCTTTATCGGCATAAACTTTTCCGTACCCCAAATACCGATTGGCACTATGGGCGCATTGGTGAGCTTTGCAAAAAGCAAAATCCCTTTTTTTCCTTCCAGCATCTTAGCCGTTCTGCTCCGCGTCCCTTCCGGAAAAATCAAAATACTATTCCCTTCTTTCACTGCGCCAATCACTTTTTTAATTGCCTCTTTATCGGGTGAATTCGGCACTATTGATATAGATCTCACAATTTTAAATCCTAAGCTGGTCATAAAATTCGATTCTAATTTTTTTCCGGCTACAAAGATGATATTTTCTTTTTCCAGTACTTTATTTAATATTAGGCCATCCGAATTACTTAAGTGATTGCATACAAACAAATACGGCCTCTCTAAGTCACCGTTTAAATTTTCAAGGCCATTTACCGCTAACCTTGCATGCTTTTTCATCTGCAGATTCACATAAAACCTTACAAATTTGATCATTAAAGGTTCCGGCAACAGACTGGCAAATAGCAACGATACTTTATTCATTTACATATGATCCCTTCCTAATCTGTACAGCACGGTCACGCCTCACCAAGCAAAACCCTGCTCTTAAAAGATTCTACCATAGTCATGTCCTAAAATCCACTTGTATTTGTCTCCCTTCCTTGCTATAGTTATAATAATCAACCTGTCAGGAGGTTTTACTATGAAAAAGATTTTATTTGCGGCATCCGAATGCGTCCCCTTTATCAAAACAGGCGGCCTGGCGGATGTGGTTGGCTCATTACCCAAATACTTTGACAAAGAAAACTTTGACGTCCGTGTCGTACTCCCTAATTACACCTGCATTCCGGAGCAATACCGGAGCCAAATGGAATACGTAACCAATTTCTATATGTATTACAATGGCCGGAATCGCTATGTCGGCATCATGAAGCTGGAATTTAACGGAATTCTTCACTATTTCATTGACAACGAAGAATATTTCTCCGGCTCATTTCCCTATACCGATCACTTTTTTGACCTGGAGAAGTTCGGATTCTTCTCGAAAGCCGTACTCTCTATTCTGCCTTCGATTGAATTCCAGCCGGATATTCTCCACTGTCACGACTGGCATACCGGTCTCGTGCCAGTATATCTGCGCAGCGAATTTGCTGCCGACTTATTTTACACGTCGATGCGGTCTATTATGACAATTCACAATCTCCGTTTCCAGGGTGTCTGGAGCATCCCGGAGATCCGTCAGATTACCGGCCTGCCCGAATACCTCTTCGCCCCGGACAAGTTGGAAAACTACAAAGACGCCAATTATCTAAAAGGAGGCATCGTCTATGCCGACCTTGTAACAACCGTCAGCGAGACCTACGCAGAAGAAGTAAAGACCCCCTTTTTCGGTGAAAATCTTCACAACCTTCTGTGGTCACGCTCTAACTGCTTCCACGGCATCCTGAATGGAATTGACTACGACGAATACAACCCCGAAACGGACGAATACATCCCCGCACCCTTCTCTGTCAAGAACTTCCGCGCACAGAAGAAAAAAGACAAGGCCGCCCTCCAAAAAGAACTCGGTCTAAAAGAAGACCCCAATATTATGTTAATTGGGATCGTCTCCCGGATGACCGACCAGAAGGGCTTCGACCTGATCCAGCGGATACTGGAAGAACTCCTCACCGATGAAATCCAGCTGGCAGTACTCGGTACCGGCGAATGGAACTACGAAGAAATGTTCAAATACTTTGCTGCCAAATATCCCGGCAAAGTATCCGCCAACATCTTCTACTCCAACCAGCTGTCCCACAAAATTTACGCTGCCTGTGACGCATTCCTGATGCCTTCCCTGTTCGAACCCTGCGGCCTGAGCCAGCTCATCTCCCTGCGCTATGGTACCGTCCCGATCGTTCGGGAAACCGGCGGCCTGAAAGATACCGTAGAGCCCTACAACGAATTTGTAAACAGCGGCACCGGCTTCTCCTTCACCAATTATAATGCCCACGAAATGATGGAAATGATCCGCTACGCCGAAAGCATCTTTTACGACAACAAAAGACGCTGGAACCAGTTGGCCGAACGCGGCATGAAAAAAGACTTCTCCTGGAAAGCTTCCGCGAAAAAATACGAAGACCTCTACGACAGTCTGTAATCTGCGAAAATTATATAGGCCCCTCCCATAAAGCGGGAAGGGCCTATATAAAAACGCCAAGCAGCTTCTTTATTTTGCGGATACATACTGGCGCTTCGGAGTAACCGTCTTGCCATTCAATTCATAAGAAAAGGGAGTATACAGTTCGCATACGCCGGCCGGATCTGCTACATTGTAGAATACCAGGCCATCGATCTGACCACCGGACTTGCTCTTAACGCCAACCAGTGTATTCACACGGCTTTTTCTGGCGCTGATCTTGCAGGCAGACCCGATGTAAATGATTCCGGAATTATTGTCCAGCATTTCCAGACGGCACTTGGTTCTCTTGTCAATAAACATTGAGTTTACCGTATCTCCGTAAATTACCAGTGCCCGGTAATTGGTTAAAACGTAAGTGACCTTGCTTTCCAGCGTTTTTTTATCAACGATCGGCCGAAGACCACAAATTCCCACCAGAGACACTACCACCACGCATGTAATAATAATGTTCGCTCCTTCGATTGAGCGACTCGAAGTATAGGGCATATAAACCGCTACCAGCAGAATCAGGCCGACAGCACAAATTGTCCATGTCAGTAGCAAAGAGATCTTATTCGCCGCATCCAGCAATGGGAACTTTTGTGCTTTTCCTTCCCATACCACTTCTTCATTGTCCATCAAATAATCTTGATATTTTGCCATGTCTATATCCTCCTCATAGTGTTTTTATGTCTGACTATATTATACGACACCCCTCTGTGAAAATGGCGCAAAGGGAAAAGGAAACACGTGAAGAAGCTGTTAAGGCAAAATAAAGATCCTGTTAATTATCCTCCAGCATTCGGTAACCAATGCCAAGTTCTGTCATAATATACTTTGGTTCTGCCGGATCCTCCTGCAGCTTCCGGCGGATATTGGTCATATTTACCCGCAGGGTCTGGTTACAGCTTTTATTATAGGTCCCCCAAAGCTCTCGGCTGATATAGTCATAGGTCAGCACCTTGCCTGCGTGCTTCGCCAGCAGTACCAAGCTTTTAAACTCATTGCCCGTAAAGTGGATTTCCTCACCGGATTTGGTAACTACATGACGCGAGAGATCAATGACCAGATCCTTTACACGATAGGTCTCCACTTTGCCTGCACGCTCTTCCTGCTGCCGGCTCTGGCGGCGCAGAGCCGTTCTGACTCTCGCCAGAAGCTCAGAAATACCAAAGGGCTTCGTCATATAATCATCTGCTCCCAGATCCAGTGCTTTCACCTTTTCCGTCTCCCGGTCTCTGGCCGATACCACAATAATCGGCGTCTGCCGCCAGCCACGGAATAACCCAATTAATTCAATTCCATCCAAATCCGGCAGCCCCAAATCCAACAGGATCAAGTCCGGACACTTGGTCAAAAACAGCCTCTTTGCAGTCTCTCCATTTTCTGCCAGCAGGATTTCATACCCTGCTCCCAGCAGCGATTTACTGATAAAATTCCGAATTCCTTTCTCATCTTCTACGATCAGAATCGTTCCTTTACAGATCTCTGTCTCCATCGATTTCCTCCTCTGCCAATGGCAGGCCGAACCGGAAAATCGCACCTCCCAATGGGTTTTCTTCACTTTCCAAAAATCCATGATGCGCACGCACAATACTCTGGCAGATCGACAGGCCAATCCCAAGTCCCCGGCCGGTGTCCCCTTTCGCCTCGTCCTTCCGGCTTGCCAAGAGCCCCCGCCCCCTGTCGCTGATCTCAAAGATCACAAATTCTTCCTGGCGGTAAACATTCAGAGAAATAAACTCCTTATCACCCGAATGACGGATCGCATTTTCCAGCAGATTAATGACTGCCTGCTTAATCAAAATCGGATCAATCCATATCATTAAAATTTCATCCGGCAGAGTAACGGTAATTCGATCCTCCGGGAATCGTTTTCTCACCTTCTGTACCGCATCACCCACTACCTCGTCCACAATCTCCATCTGCAGCTTCAATTCTGCCGCGTCATCGTTAATCCTGGTGACCGATAAGAGATTTTCCACCATACTAATCAGCCAGGTGGCATCTTGCTGGATATCCAGCAGCAGACGCAGGCATTCCTCTTCGCTCATATCCTTCCCGTTTTCAAGGATCACGGAGGTAGCTCCAATAATTGTCGTGAGCGGGGTACGCAGGTCGTGAGATACGGAACGAAGCAGATTACTCCGAATCTTCTCCATTTCTGCTTCCATGCGGGCAGCCGCATGCTCTGCCTCCAGACGCTGATTCATCTCATACAATTCCTTCGCCCTCTTCTCCCGGCGGATTGCTTCCTCTGCCTGCTGCTTAATGCGTGTCGTCATGGTTCCCGTCAAAATGGAGACGGCCACCATGCTAAACAGTGCCACCTGATAACCGGATATGGTAAAATTAAAGGATGCATACGGATACATAAAGTAATAATTCAGACTGAATGCACTGATAATAGAGGCCAAAATCCCCCACAAGTAGCCGGTTGTGATCCTTGAAATAATCATCACTGCAAAGACATAAATCAAAGCAGAGTTATTTTCTATTCCGGTATATCTTAGCAAAATGCTGCATATCATAGAGGCTAATGCCACTACCAGGATAGACTGCATGAAATCCCTAAGAGAAAAATGGATTGCTTTTGATACAATCACCTTCTCCTTCCATGCTCTGAGTTCTGTCATGATTCGTTCTTTTCTTCCCATTCCGTCAATCCTCTCCGATACGATATACCCTACATTCTACTATAGTGTACCGCATTCGGCGATTAAGATTCTGCTAAGAAAATAACCTCCCACAAAAAACCGCAGCGGTTCACTCATAACCGCTGCGGCAAAGGGAGTTCTTATCGATTCTTGTACTCTAAACGGATTTTATCGGCAATTAAAGCTACAAATTCTGAGTTGGTCGGCTTTCCTTTTCCTGTATTAATCGTATAGCCAAACATACCATTAATGGTATCCATATTGCCTCTGCTCCATGCCACTTCGATTGCATGCCGGATGGCTCTTTCGACCCGGCTGGAGGTGGTCTGATGCTTCTTGGCAATTGTAGGGTACAGAATTTTTGTGATCGAATTCAGCATGTCCATGTCTTCGACCGAGAAAATAATTGCATCCCGCAGATACTGATAACCTTTTATATGAGCCGGTACACCGATATCATGAATCATGGCGGTAACATCTGCTTCTAAATTCCGCTCTATGTACTCGCTTTTGCTTTCATACGGATTTACCTTTCGGATCTCCTGACGTTTTGCAGGACGTCCGTTTCCAGCCAGACCTTTAATACGGCTGATCACCATATTGTTGTCAAAAGGCTTCATAATGTAATATCCGGCACCCAGACGGAAGGCATCTTCCGTGACTTTTTCATGGCCTACGGCAGTAATGACAATAAAGGCCGGGATCTTTTTAAGCGTTGTATCCCGCATCACCCGTTCCATTACGCCAAGTCCGTCGATCTTCGGCATAATAATGTCTAAGAGCACTACGTCCGGGGATTGTTCCCGTATCAGCCTCAGCAGGTCTTCACCATTCCCTGCTTTTCCTACTACTTCAAAACCCGGCTCACTTTCTAAAGTCTGTGTTAATGTCTCTATCATGCGTTCGTTATCATCTGCAATTGCAATTTCTAATTTTCCCATGGTTCTGCACTCCTTTATCATTTTCGATTCCCAGATCTCCTATTTTAGGAGATTTTAGGCTTACCCATGACAAAAGATGAGGAAAAATTTTGTCACAGGCAAACCTATTGTGTTATCATTATAAACTTCCTGTCCCTATCATGCAAGGAATGACAATCGCACATTTTGACACATTTTTTCCTTTAGGAGCTGGAAGCCGCTTCTAGCATTTTCTCCATAAAAATGCCGTATCCTTTCGTAGGATCTTGTAAAAACACATGTGTCACCGCACCAATCATTTTACCGTTCTGCAGGATTGGACTACCACTCATTCCCTGTACAATACCGCCGGTGAGTTCTAATAATTCCGGATCCGTAACCTGTATTACCATACCCTTGTTACTGCTGTTGTTCTTATCCAACTGCAAAATTTCAATCGTGTAATCCTTCCATTCACCAGATATGGAGCTTCTAAGAATAGCTTCTCCTTTGGTGACATCCTGCATATACCCTACCGGCACAGGATCCACCGGAAGATTTAAGGGTATATTGGTATCCAGCGTTCCGTAGATTCCGGCGCTGCAGTTGGTCTGGATCTCTCCCAGCAAATAGGAGTCCTCATAATGGATGCTTCCGCACATGGAGCCTGGTGTGGTTCCGGAGCTTTTGATAACCGAATGAATATCGGCTTCATACAGACTTCCCAGATCACTTTCCACCAGCAGTCCCGTATCCAGGTCGCTGATTCCGTGCCCCAATGCGCCAAAATATCCCTCCTCTGTCACATAAGACAACGTTCCTATGCCCTGGGTATCATCCCGGATCCAGATTCCAAGTTTGTACGCCTCTTCCCCTGTCTGTACCGGAGTAATGGATACTTCCTGTTCTTTTTGATCCCGTCGGATTGTTAAAGTAACCGGCGCACTGCCATTTGCCGCCACTAGCTTCACCAAATCCTCCTTACTTTCAATGGATTCTCCATTTACCGCCACAATATAATCACCGGACTTTACAGACTGGTAGGCAGGATCATGTTCCACTCCCTGCACGTCTGTAACCGTTCCGGTACCTACGATCAGGATTCCTTTGGTTTCCAGGTAAATTCCGATTGGGACTCCCATTGGATATACATAGCTGGGATTAACCACCGATACTTCTATACTTTTTAATGAAAAAAGTCCGAAGAGCTTACAGTCAATTGCATACTCGCCGATTGTGTCACTGGTCACCTGAAAAGATTCATCCAGCACAATATCGATTGCATCCCCCGGAATCTTACTTCCATTTACTAAGGATACTTCTTGACTTTGACTGGTCAGGGTAACGGACATTGGAAGAGAAAAATTAAATTCCCCCCCTTCTTCTACTACCACATTTATCTTGTCAGGTATATGATTTTGTACATAAAAATAGAAAAAGAATGCAGAGAATACCAAAGTAATCCCAAATATCGTGAGTAGTCCCCGCCGATAACTTCTCCTGACTGACATATCACACCTCCCGAAAAAAGATAGCGGAGTATCTCTACCCCGCTAATAGTATGTGATATTTCGGCAATCTCAAACTAGTGGTTTTTTGTTCTCCTTGCCAATTCCTTCATCTCGATTGCATTTTGATATACTGTCTCTGTGATCTCTGCGCCGCCTAACAGCCGCGCCAGTTCTGAAACAGCAGCGTCTTCTTCCAGTATATGTACATTCGTATGGGTTTTGCCTGCTTCCATGCACTTTTCAATGGAAAAATGCCGATCTGCCATTGCGGCAATCTGAGGAAGATGGGTAATACAAAGCACCTGCCGGTGCTTCGCTATCTCATGAAGCTTCTCCGAAACCTTCTGAGCCGTACGGCCACTGATTCCAGTATCAATTTCATCAAAAATCAAAGTAGGAATCTGATCCTTGTCCGATAATAAGGCCTTGATTGCCAGCATGATTCTGGAGAGCTCTCCGCCGGAGGCAACCTGCCCCAGCGGCTTCTGGCGCTCACCCGAATTCGTAGAAATCATAAATTCCACACAATCCAGTCCCTGCTTCGTATAATCGAATAAAGCTTCAAAATGAATAGAAAACTCTACATTTGGAAAATTCAGATCCGTCAAGCCCTTTTTTATCGCTTCGGCCAGTCCTGTGGAGGCATCCTTTCGCAAGACAGTTAAACGTTCGCAAACCTCTTTTAGCAGGGTTTCTGCTTCAGCAAAAGATTCCTCTGCATTTATTTTATGCAGCTCATAATCATTCCATTCCTCAAATTTAAATTTTTTTTCATAAAGAGCCTGTTCCATGGCTTCATAAGAACCGCCATATTTGCTCTCCAGACGATGCAGGAGATCCAGCCGTTCTTCCACCTGCCGAAACTCCACCGGATCATAAATCAAATCCTCCTGATACTGAACCAGTTCCCGCATCAGACCGGACAGCAAGTCTTCCACCGTCTCCAACTGGCTGCAATAATCCACAAGAGATGCATCGAGTGCCGTAGCATCCCGCAGATCCCGGACAGCCCGGGAAATCCGTTCCACAGCGCCATCCCGGGCTTCGTCTCCTAATTCTCCCATCACGGCCGCCATAGAATCTGCGATCTTTTTCCGATTCAAAAAGCGGCGATACTGCTGCTCCAGTTCTTCCGTCTCTCCCGGCTGTATAGCCGCAGCTTCCATCTCCTGAATTTCATACTGCAGAAAGTCCATTTCACGACGTCGAAGCTCCGGATCTAACTGGAACTCCTGCCATCTGTGTTTGCAGGCCTGATAGCGGGCAAAGGCTTCCTCAACCTCACGCTTACAGCGATCCGCTGCCTCTGCCGCAAATTGGTCCAGGATCTCCAAGTGTTTTTGTTTATGCAAAAGTGACTGATGCTCGTGTTGTCCATGAAGATCCAGAAGAAGCTCTGTTACCTGCCGGACTTTTGCAGACGTCACCGTTTCATCATTAATCTTATGGACACTGCGTCCATCCATAATTTTGCGGGATACCAAAATACAGTCATATTCTGTGCTGACACCCCTTTCCTGCAGCGCCTGCTTCTTCTCCTCCTCTGTTACAGAAAAAACAAGCTCTACATAAGCCGCGTCTGCGCCGGTTTGAATCACATCTCCCCGCACACGGCTTCCAAGCGCCGCATTCACGGAATCAATCAAAATGGATTTACCGGCACCTGTCTCTCCCGTGAATATATTCAGACCCTCTCCAAAATCCAAATCCGCTTCATCAATTAAAGCAAAGTTTTTAACATGCAGGTTTAAGAGCATGGACAGATCTTCCTCCTTTAAAAAGTGGGTTATGACATCTTGATCCTCAGTACCTCCAGGAAGCTCATGGTGCTAAGCTTTAGGATTTTTGTGAGATGAGGTGACCGTTCAATTGCAATCCGGTCTCCGGGCTTTAACTGTACCGCTGAGTCCCCATCGAAATAGGTCACATATTCAACCTGAGAATCCAGGTCCTTTTCTGAGCCTAGAAGTTCCAGTTCAATCCGGTCCTCTGCAGATAGAATCAGGCTGCGGTTATTCAGGGAATGCGGTGCAATGGGCGTAATAACAAACAGTCTTGCCGTCGGCTCTACCACAGGACCGCCACAGGATAAATTATAAGCCGTGGAGCCGGTCGGCGTCGAAATCACAATACCGTCTGCCGTATACAAATACAGGAATTTTCCATTCACGTATACCTTAAACTTGATGACCTTCAGGGAGCGGCTCCGGTTAATGGTTATATCGTTTAATGCCACATCCTCACAGACGACTGTGCCATCGTCCCGGGTGATACGTCCCGCCAGCATCATCCGCTCTTCCAGGATATATTCATTTGCAATTACACGCTCCAGGATATCGGACACATTGTTCTTATCGCCTTCGGTTAGATAACCGAGATGCCCCAGGTTAATTCCAAGGAATGGAAGTCCCAGGTTCACCAGGTTTCTGGCTGCGCGCAGAAGGGTTCCATCACCTCCCAATACAATCACACAATCCACCTCCGGAGGTATTTCACTCGCAAGGGTATGCCGCAATGTGGTTTTATCCGCATCCAGCAATTCCGGACGCACCACGCAGGTTTTGCCCTTTTTTTGCAGATAGTTGCGGATTCGGTTTGTGGTCTCAAAATTAATATCTTTTGTTTCATTGGTAATAATATAAAAATAATTCATTCCCGATATCCTCTCTTTCGTTACGGCAGACCTCCATGAGCGGCATCCACTACTGCTGCCGGATCTATATTCGTCTGTGTTTTCGGAAGGCTTTTATCTAAATATAGTAAATACTCAATATTCCCTTCCGGTCCTTTCACCGGTGAGAAATCCAGACTCCTTATATAAAACCCAATTTGTTCCGCATGGGAGATCACCTTCCCAATGACTTCCTGATGCGTACTTTTTTCTCGTACAACACCTTTTTTACCGACCTTTTCCCTGCCTGCCTCAAATTGAGGCTTAATCAGGCAGACGACTTGTCCGTCCTCCGCTAACAGCTCTTTCACCGGTGTCAGCACCTTGGTCAGAGAAATAAAGGATACATCAATGGAGGCAAAGTCAATCAGCTCTTCCACCTGCTCCGGCAGCAAATAACGGATGTTCGTCTTTTCCATGCAGACCACCCGCGGATCCTGCCGCAGCTTCCATGCCAGCTGCCCGTATCCTACATCGACGGCATACACTTTGAGTGCTCCGTTTTGCAGCATGCAGTCCGTAAAGCCTCCGGTCGAAGCGCCTACGTCCATACAGATATGTCCATCCAGCCGGACACCAAATTCTGCTATGGCTTTCTCCAGTTTCAACCCGCCCCGGCTGACATAAGGCATTGCCTTTCCTCGAAAAGTAATTTCCGATTTTTCTTCATCAAAAGTAGTACCAGGCTTATCCTCACGCTGACCATTGACAAAGATCTCCCCTGCCATAATCATGGCCTTGGCCTTCTCTCTGGACTCCGCAAGATTCCTCTTAGTTACCAGAATATCTAATCGTTCCTTCACAGTGCTCCTTATTCTCGGCTGAATGGCCATATGTTATGCCCGAAGGGCGCTCCTTATTCTTGGCCAAATGGCCATATGTTATACCATTGCCGCGTGGATCTTCTGAAGAGATCCTTCTTTATCAATTCCCACCAGATTCTTTAATATCTTTACATTTCCATGCTCTACATACATATTGGGGATTGCCACCGTCACGATTCTTATATTTAAGTTCTGCTCCTGGCAGCAGGCGGTTACATGCTCTCCAAATCCACCGCTAAGGGCATTTTCTTCCATGACCACCAAAAGATCATGGGACTCTGCCAGTCTCTTTAACATTTCTTGATCCAGAGGACGGACAAATCGTGCGTTCACAAGCGTAACCGCATGTCCCTCCTGCTTTAAATCATCCCGTACCTTCAGGGCTGTTTCCACCATACTGCCAACTGCCAGTATGGCAATCTCTCCCTCTTCATAAAGCATCTCACTCTTACCATATACAATCGGTGCCCGGAATTCCTTCAGGCCGGAATAGGCTTCTCCTCTGGGATACCGAATGGCCAATGGGCCGTTAAACCCGGCCGAAAACCTCAGTGCATCCGCCAGCTCATAGCGATTCTTTGGAGCAAAAATGCTCATATTGGGAATCGTCTGCAAAAAGGACAGATCAAACAGGCCTTGATGGGTCTCGCCATCACTGCCCACCAGTCCTGCCCGGTCAATCGCAAAGGTCACATTCAGATTCTGAATGCAGACATCGTGAATAATCTGGTCATAGGCCCGCTGCAAAAAGGAAGAGTACACACAGACATAGGGCTTCAGCCCGCCTGCCGCCAATCCTGCCGCGAAGGTCACGGCATGCTCCTCCGCAATCCCCACGTCGAAGAAACGCTCCGGGAACTGCTTCCGGAACTGGTTTAAACCGGTTCCGTCCGGCATGGCTGCCGTAATTCCCACCAGCTTCGGATCGGTCTCCGCCATCTTGCAAAAGACCCGGGAGAAGACATCCGTATAACTGGCTATCTTCTTCGCTTTGGCCTTACCTGTCTCTATTACAAAAGGATTCACTCCATGGAATCGCTCGGGACATCGCTCCGCCGGCTCATAACCCTTGCCTTTTTTCGTCATCACATGGACCACGACCGCCCGGTTTAAACGTTTCGCATCCTGAAAGGCCGTGATCATCTCACCAATATCATGACCGTCAATCGGCCCCAGATAAGTCAGATCCATATTTTCAAAAAACATGCCTGGTATAAAGAGCTGCTTCAGGCCGCTTTTCGTATTGCTGATCTTGCGTACCAGTCCTTCTCCGATTCCAGGAATCTTAGACAATGTAGTGGATACATTCTCCTTCAAATTGTTATATTGAGGCGCTGTTCGCAGATTCCCCAGCATCCGGGAAATCCCGCCGATATTCTCCGAAATGGACATGTTATTATCGTTCAATACAATGATAAAGTTTGACTTCATCTGAGATGCATTGTTTAGTGCCTCATAGGCCATTCCGCCTGTCAGGGAACCGTCTCCGATAATCGAAATTACGGAGTAATCGTCTCCATTTAAATCCCGGGCCTTTGCCAGCCCCAGTCCTGCCGAAATCGAAGTCGAACTGTGACCGGTATTAAAAGCATCGCAGCGGCTCTCCTTGGTATTGGGAAAGCCGCTGATTCCGCCATAGCTGCGGATCTCATCAAACCCATTCTTACGGCCGGTCAGAAGCTTATGGGTATAGGACTGGTGTCCTACATCCCACACCAGCTTGTCCCCCGGCAGCTCGAAGGCCAGGTGCAAAGCCATTGTCAGTTCCACTACCCCCAGATTGGAAGCCAGATGGCCACCGGTCTCACTGATTTTCTGCAGCAAAAACTCCCGGATTTCCTGCGCCAGCAGCTCATAGTCTTCCGGGTCAATTTCTTTTATATCATTTGGTTTGTTTAATTTTTCCAGCATCCTAGTACCCTCTATTTGGAACGTGTCTCCAGTTTCTTAATAAAAGAAAGAAAAAACGTATGATCTCCGGGCAGACGCATAAGCATCTTGGCAGCATGATTCGACAAACGGGCTGCTTCCTGCTGTGCTTCTTCCAGCCCATACAGTGTTACGTATGTGGTCTTTACATTCCGTGCGTCACTGCCGATCGGCTTGCCCAGTTCCGCTTCTATGCCGGTGACATCCAGAATATCATCCCGAATCTGAAACGCCAGTCCCAAGTCCGCAGCAATCTGTTCCACCAGGGCAAGCTCTTCTTCTGCGGCGCCTCCCAGCACGGCACCGATCATCATCGACGCTTCCAGTAAGGCCCCCGTCTTTAGCCGGTAAATAAACATCAACTGTTCCTTCGATACCGGCTTCCCTGTCAGTTCTACATCCACCGCCTGACCGCCGGCCATACCATTGATGCCGGCCTTGCCTGCCAGAATTCCGATACAGCGGCCTACCCGGTCCTGCCGGTCTGTCAGGGCAAAAGCCTGCGCGGCAACCTCAAAAGCATACGTCAACAAGGCATCCCCCGCCAGGATTCCCATATCTTCCCCATAGGTAATCCATGTGGTCGGCCTCCCTCTGCGCAGCTTATCATTATCCATCGCCGGGAGATCATCATGGACCAGCGAATAGGTGTGGATCATTTCCATAGCCGCCATAAAAGGGTCGATTACCCCGCTCTCTCCTCCGAAGAGGCGGAACGTCTCCTGCATGAGAATCGGACGAATCCGTTTTCCTCCAGCCAGCATACTATAATTCATTGCTTCCAGCAATGTCTTTTGAAAGCCGGATTCTTCCGGCAGATATCTTTTAAGAATGGTCTCAACCGGCATCGGCTGTCCCTCCGTTTTCTTCCAGAATTATCAACTGTTTTTCGATGGTGTCAATTTTACCGCTGCAATATTTCACCAGACCCAGACCTTCCTGATACAGGCGAAAAGTCTCCTCCAATGAATGTTCTTCTGCCTCCATCTGTCCCAGCAGTTCATTCAGCCGGTCAAAGGCTTCTTCCATGCTCAGTTCCTTCTGCTCCATTTTTGGTTATCTCCTTTACTTCTGCCAGAATTTGTCCATCCTTCAAGTGGACTTTTAGCTTATGACCTGGTTCCACCTGATGCACACTACGGATAGAGGTCCCATCCGTCCGGCTGATATATCCATAGCCTTGTCCCAGTTTAGCCAGGGGTGACATCCCCTCCAGACGTGCTCCGGCAAAGGCAAGCCTGTGCCGGCCTGCCTGTAGTGCATTTCGCATTTGCTCGCTCATCCGCAGTTCCAGATTCGCCAGCGCCTGCCGCCGTCCATTCAGCCCATAACGTGGCTGAAAACGGTCCAGCCGCCGGGACTGTCCTGTCAGCGTCAGTCTGGACTGATTCAGAGCGGATCCCATAACCCGCCTAATACTATTCCTCTGCTGCGTCAGCTGTTCATAAAATCCGCGCACATCATAAACTGCCAGCTCTGCAGCTGCCGACGGGGTCGGCGCCCGAAGATCGGCCACGTAATCGGCAATCGTCGTATCCGTCTCATGGCCAACTGCCGAAATCACCGGCGTCTCACACTCAAAAATTGCCCGCGCTACGATCTCCTCATTAAAAGCCCATAAATCCTCCATGGAACCGCCTCCGCGCCCCACGATCAGACAGTCCAGTCCCATCGCGTCCAATCTGCGGATCCCCTTCACAATACTGGGAGCCGCCTGCTCTCCCTGTACAACAGCCGGATTCAGGATCAGCTGCACATACGGATTTCTGCGGGAGGCAATGTTTATAATATCCTGAATGGCTGCTCCGGTAGGCGCCGTTACAATGCCCACCTTATGAGCAAAACGCGGAATCGGCTGTTTATACTCCGGGGCAAACATCCCCATTTCCGCAAGCTGCCGCTTCATTTCTTCAAAACGCTGATGCAGATCCCCCACACCATCCGGAGAAATCTGCCTGGCATATAACTGATATCTCCCGTCCCGCTCATATACCATGATACTGCCCTGTACGATCACGTTCTGCCCTTCCCGAAGGGAAAAAGCAAGGCCGGCACGCTGTCCGGCAAACATGACCGCGGCCAGTGTGCCGGTCTCATCCTTCAGGGTAAAATAAATATGGCCGGAGGTGTGATACTTACAATTCGATACTTCTCCTCTTACTGCAATTTGGCGCAGGGCATAATCCTGCGCAAAGAGATTTTTGATATAAGCATTCACCTGACCTACCCGGTATATATTTCTTGCCATAAGAACAACCTACAGTCCTTTCACCAGCTTTCCGAGAATTGCATTCACAAAAGACGCGGAATCCTCACCGCCATACTTCTTCGCGATTTCCACTGCCTCATTAATTGCTACCTTTACCGGAACGCCGTCATCATAGAGAATTTCGTATAAAGCCAGCCGCAGGATTGTCAGATCCACCTTGCCCATACGGCCGGTCTTCCATCCTTCTGCCACAGCATTAATACGCTTATCCAGTTCCGGTACCCGTTTTGACATCCGAAGGGCCCGATCCCAAAGCTCTTCCTGTACATCCGGTTCCAGATTCTCCTGCTCCTCCAGATATACACTGCATTGCGAGGCAAATTCCTCCTGTTGATAAAATTCTGTTAAAAATAATTCTTTAAATGCGTGCTCCCGCATTTGTCGTCTTGTCATAGTTTCCTCCAGATCCTACGGGCGATCCTTATCCACAATCACGCCGGCCACCTTGATATTCACGTCCAGCACCGTGAAGCCGGTCATATTCTCCACTGCCGCCTTTACTTTGTCCTGCACCTTCGCAGTCACCTCTGGAATATTATAGCCAAAGGCAATGTTCAGCGCCATATAGACGGACACATTCTGGTCCAGCACCTCTACCTTTACGCCCTTGGACAGGGTACGCATACCCAGCTTGGCAATCAGCTCTTTCGTAATGTTGCCGGCCATGGAATGAACGCCCTCCGTCTCGGTAGCCGCCAATCCGGCAATAATTGCAAACACCTCATCCACGATAATCACCTGACCGATCTGGTCCTTCTCATGAATCACATACGTACTTCTATTTTCATTTTCAGATGCCTTGCCCATGCTAATTCCTCCTGCTTTTTCAATTTGCCTGCTAAAAGACCGATTTTCCATTCGAATGCGGGAAAAGTCATTATGAGTTATTATAACAAAGAGTGACGCAAGTTGCAATCAAAAAGAAAATCCGGACTTTAAATGGTCCGGATTTTCCCTTCGAATTACTTTTCGGCATTCATTAAAGAGAGGGTGATCTGTTCAACGCCAACATCCGTTTTCCGCTTAACAATATCTTCAATCTGCGCGCGCTCTGCATCCGTCAGGCTGGTTTTTCCGATTACCACATCCACGGAACCGTCCGTAATGCTGACAACGGCATTCTCAAAACCTTTTGTCTTCAAAAGGGTTTCCGTTGCGTTTTCTTTCTCCGCAATCGTCGTCATCTGTACCATCGTATCAATCGCATGCTGCTTCTGTTCTTCGGATACTACTTCGTTATTAACGATTTCTAAAAGGGTTTCTTTGTTCCTGGCTCTGGTCTGTTCTTTGTTTAAGCTAACCTCTGTCATGAACTCTACCACGTTGGTACCGCTGGTAAATACGGCTTCGCCTGGCTGTGCTTTGCTTTCATCGTCTCCATTCTCTCCGTTGGCCGTAGCCGACTGGTTCTCAGCCATGACGTCCTGCTCGGAGATGTCCGTGATTGTAGTGTTGGCATCTGCTTTGGGTATGGATTCTTTGCCTATGTAGTCTAGGTACACCGCCACCACAATCATGACAGCCAGCAATGTCAGTACGATTTGGTTCTTCTTAAATACTCGTTTCAAATTTAATACGCTCCTTTCGGTCATGATCCCCTCTTTAATACTCTAATCTTATGTGCCTCTAACGGAAATAATGCTTGTATCGCGCCGATGATTTCCGATTTTATTACTGCTTTATCCGCACCGTCCGCTAAGATCAGGATTCCTTCGACCTCCGGCATCAGTTCTTTGACCACATAAGGCGTGCCCGAACCGCTGCTGCCGCCTACGGTCAGCGTGTCTGAAGTGTAGGAAGATTCATTTTGTTTTCTGGTTCCTCCATTGCTGTCCGTCTCGTCAACGGTTTTTTCTGTAGAAGAATTATTCGACTGCACCACTTTTTCTTCGGAGGCCTTCAAAGTCACCATGACCTCCACCGTACCGGCGCCTTCTACTTTTGACAGAATGTCTTTCAGCCGCCTTTCGAGCTCTTCTTCATAGGAACGCCCGGAGAAATCCGGCATGCTCTCCGGCACAGGTGTTTCCGCAGTCCCCCCGCCAGAGGGCCATGCCAGCAATACCAGCACAACTCCGGCTGCCAGCATAAGCAGCATCTTATCCGTCTTCTTCATTTTCCTTATTAATTCGGTTACCTTCAGATTCATGCCATCACTCCTTTAAGTAGAGAGTCAGTACCCCCTCCTCCAGCTCAAAATACGCTTCAATCTCCCGGCGGATCTCCGGCAGCTCCAGAGAAGATGGTTCTCCCTCCCCTGGAGCGCCGATCACTACCGGTTCAATCCAGATCACCGTATCCGGATCCTCCGGTGATAAGATCACCTCCATCATCAGAATTTTGCCCACATCCTCCGACTCTGGATCCAGATTCAGTTCAGCCGAAAAATCCTGCACAAAATACCCCTTCTCCGCGACAATCCCGGTCACCTTCTCCTGAATCATCCCCTGGTATTCACGCTGTATTCCCGCCTCCTGCTCTCCGACTCCGTTTTCCAGTTCTGCCTGCAGCTCTAACCGGCTCCGATCCAGCGAAAAGGTCTCGGCCGCCTGTACCAGCACGTTCTCCAGATTCCATAGATTCAGCAAAGGCGAGAGAACCATCAGAGTCAGAACCAGCCCCATAAAAAACCGGACGTACTTTTTAAATCGGCTGTCTGGCAGCATCTGATACACCAGCCCCGACAGAATCAAAAAAAATGCAATACTCTTTACCCATTGAAGAATGCCGTCCATAACTACCCCGCATAATAATTCGAATTGGATGCCGCACAGATAATGGCGACACTAACAACAAACAGGATCAATGTATACAGTACCAGCTTCAGCACCAGCTTCGTTCCCTCATATACACTGCTGATACAGGCTACAATCCGGGGATCGGATACCGGCTGTATAGCGGCGGCAGAGCCCTGGTACAGGACCGAAATGATGCTAAGCTTAATCAGCGGAACCAGACATAACAGTACGAGAAAAACCAAAGCCGCCATTCCAATGCCATTTTTGATCAGTGCGCCCGATCCCAAGAGCACCGATGCCACCGCGTCCCCTCCTTTCCCGATCCAGGGAATTGCTGAAATGGCCTTTCGGACTGTGGCGGATTTTACTGAGTCTACCATGGGCAGTACCAGGCCCTGTACCAGGTTCAAGCCCACTACCACGCCCAGCAGTGTTTTCAGAAGCCAGTTCAGGATCGACTTTAACAGTTCCGCCAGCCGCGAAAGGTAATCCTCTTTCGATAAAGAATTGACCAGCAGCAGGGTGACGTACACATCTATCATTGGAAGAAGTATATTCAGAAACAACCATTGTACGACACTGATGATCAACAATATCAATTCATAAAAGGCCAATGCCGACATACTGCCGCCGGCAAAAGCCACTGCGGCGAAGAATACAGGAATTACCACCGACATAAAATTCAGCAGGCGTCCGATTACCTGACTGCCTATGGATACACTCGTCTGAAACGCTACCAGGAGCAACGCCATCAGCAGCAAATAAGTCACATAGAAACCCGCCTCTCCCACTCCATTTTTAGAAAGTGCCGATGCAATCTGGGTTAACAAGGCCCCGAAAAGGCCAATCATCAATACCTGGTGGAGCACCGTTTGATTCGTCTTTACTTCAGTCAGCAAAGCGGACTTTGCCATCTGACCAATCTGGCTGAAGGCTTCGGAGAAATTCCCGGTCAGGAGACTGGAAAGCATGTCCTGAAAACGAATATCCGAATCCGCCAGTGTTTCGTCTAAATATTGCTGAATCTCGGTATAATCATACTCATCTATGCCTTCTGCCGCCAGCACCTCCCCTGAATACAGGAGAATTCCGATGAGAACCGGCAGTATCAGCCACTTCTTCCATTTTTTCATCCCATCACCTCAAGACAAAAAGCCGTCCAGCGTTTCCAAAAGTGCCAGAAGGATCGGCATACTGACTGCCAGCACCATCAGCTTCCCAAAGATTTCAATCTGATTCCCAATCGCAGAGTAACCTGCATCTTTGCATACATTTCCGGCGAATTCCGCAATATAGGTGATGCCGATAATCTTTAGCAGGATACCCACATACATTTCATTTACCTGGATATAAGAGCGGATCTTATCCAAAAAATCCAGGATGCCGGTTAGCTTTCCTATACTATAAAAGAAAATCAGCAGGACACCGGCCACGGACAGGTATATGCCATACTCAGGCTTGATACTTTTTAGCTGGATTGCCAACACTACCGTGATAATCCCAAGCCCGGCAATCGTCATAATATCCATAATCCCTCCTACAGGGCGAACAGATCCCGTATGGTCTGAAACAAATCATAAATATAGGGAATCAGCCAGTAAAGCACTAACAGAAGTCCTGCCATACTGGTGAGAAATGCGTGCTCTTCCCGTCCGCTGTGTTTTAAAATCTGACACAAGACAGAGACCAAAATTCCCACTGCTGCAATTTTAAAAATCATACTGATATCCATTGGTGCGCTCCTTGTTCTTGCTCTTGGCCGAATGACCATCCGTTATACCCGAAGAGTACGTTTTACCTTTTATAGCAATACCAGCATCAAGGCTAGTCCGCCAGAAACCCCCAGACAGCGGTAAACCCGCTGCTTTTGCTGCATTTCCTGACGAAGCTCCTCCATCTGAAGCTTCCAGTGTTCTAAAAATAAGGATAATGTCTGCATCTGCATCTGTGCATCTAAATATCCCAGTCCGCTGCCAAGCTCTCTTAGACTTCTCCGGTCTTCCGTCGTCAGACCACAAGACTCCGGCAGCCCGCTTACTGCTTCTTCCCATATTTCCCGAAAGCAGCCACCCGACAGGCTGTCCAGCTTTTCAGCCATTGTCTCCAGGAAAAGCGGCCATGGCTCCGGCATTCTGGCGGCAATTCCCAAAAAGGCCCGGGAAAAGGTGGAATAGGAACAACGTATCTCCCCCTGTAGCAGCTGCAGCATTTCACTTACCTGTTTCATAGACTTGTACCGCAGACTCAAGGACTCGCCTGCAGCTAGTCCCAAAACCGTGCAGGAGGTCAAAATCATTAAAAGTCCTGCAAACTTCATCGAATCCCTTCTCCCTTCTGATTCCCGGCCGCATCCAGCACCTGCCAGATGATACCCCTCCGACTGTCATTTCGAAGCACAACATAAAGGTCAAATAATTGCTCGTGTACCAGACGGCTTAGTACCGGCTTGCCTGCAATATCCTGCAGGGAACTCCCATGTACGGTCGCCAGAATGGAACAGCCACAGCGCATGCTATAGGCCAGCGCATCTAAGTCCTCATTGGTTCCCACCTCATCAATCGCAATCACATGAGGTGACATCGTGCGCAGCAGCATCCGGATTCCTGATGCCTTCGGACAGCTATCCAATACATCCGTATGAAGTCCCAGATCATTCTGAGGAACCCCGTAAGAACAGGCTCCCAGCTCTGAACGCTCGTCCACCACACCTACCGTCTGGTGCCGGTGCAGCCGGTCTCCATTCGAGATTTGACGGATCATATCCCGCAAGAGAGTCGTCTTCCCCAGGCGGGGCGGTGAAATGATCAAGGTATGCTTAATCCGGTCATGTTTCCAGAGATACGGCAGGATGGGGCCGGCACAGCCAATCACCTGGTGAGCCATCCGTACATTAATAAACGATATGTATTTCAGGCTTCGGATTTCTCCCTGTGAGACCACGGCCTTACCGGCCAGTCCCACCCGGTGTCCGCCGGGTATGGTAATAAAGCCCTGGCGCAGTTCCTCTTCAAATGCATATAAGGAATAATGGCTTACATATTCCAATGTCTCTGCCAGATCCTCCGGAAGCACCTGGTACGCCTGCTGCCAATCAGGTACCAATCTGCCCTGCTCGTCCAAATACTCTTCTCCGCCATTCAGGCACAGTGTCAGCGGCTTTCCCGCCCTGAGCCGGATTTCTTCCACATGTAGAAAATCCGCAGACGTCCTCTCCAGGATGCCGCGGATTTTTCTTGAAAAAATGCGAATCAGTTCTTCTTTTCTCATTCTCCCGCGCTCCTTGTTCTTGGCCGAATGGCCATCCGTTATGCCCCAAGGGTACTCCTTGTTCTTGGCCGAATGGCCATCCGTTATACCCTAAGGATACTCCTTTGAACAATATATGAGTAGCTGCGGAAAATATGTCTTATTTATGATAAGGTTCCCCATGTAGAATTCGGAAGCTCCGATAAAGCTGCTCCAGCAAAATCACACGCATTAACTGGTGCGGAAAGGTCATGGCTGAAAAGCTTAGACGGAAGTCCGCTTTACTTAACACCTCCGGGTCTAATCCCAGTGAGCCCCCGATCAAAAACTGAATGTGGCTGGTCCCGGATATACCAAGGCTGCCGATTTTATCGGCCATCGCTTCGGATGTAAGTGGTTTGCCGTCGATCGCTAATGCCGCCACATAGGCTCCCTCCTGTATATGCTTCATCAGCCGCTCGCCCTCTTTCTTAAGGATTTGGCGGCAGAGAGCCTCACCGGCATTATCCGGCGTTTTTTCATCAGGTACCTGAAGGATCTCCAGTGTGCAGTAACGGCTAAGACGCTTGCTATACTCTCGTATTGCCTCTGTGAAATAGGATTCCTTTATTTTCCCTACAGATAAAACCGTGATTTTCATCGAGCAGCCTCCCTTTCCTGGATTTTTTTTAAAAATTTTATACTTAAGGCATAGTAATTTTAACCCTGACTCCTTGTGTTTCCGTCATAGGTACGGTATAATATTTCACATATCAGACGTACTTGTATGATTTCATTTATTGTTAAGAAGGAGTTTCTTTATGCCTTACTGGGAAATGCTGGGCCGGGTTGTAGTTGCCCGTGAATCAGAATCCGTTTCGGACCGGATCACCCAATACCTGACCTATTCCGGGATTGATGCAACAGTCTCCTACGAACAGGATCAGGATCTTTATGTGGTCTCCGTTCCCAAGAACCAGGAGGAGACCACCAGAAAGCTGATGAATCTATTTCGGGAGAATGAACTTCCTCACGCGAAGGAAGATTCCCACCTGGAAGGATTTTTAATGCATTCTCCCATCTTTGTGCGTGCAGAGGATAAATTTAAAGATACTACCAGCTCTGCCGTTGCATTTATCGTTGCAGGCTCCTTTGTATTTATTCTGGCTGTGATCAATTGTACACTGGCCGCTCTGGAGTATAACGACGACACCTACCAGACCTGTCTCATCCAACTTGGCTTTGGGAGTACTTTTCTCTTTTTTGGGTTTTATACCTTACACAAGGCAAATGAAATCAAAGCCAAAATCGAAGAAGAAAATGCATTCATCACACAGGTGATTGAATGGTGCGTCAGCACCTATCCGTCCATACAGCTGGATAACAGCATCCTGGCTGCCGAAGGAAACCAGCCCCTATCCATGGAGGAGCGTTACTTCCGCCGTAAGGAGTTAATCCGCTGCTACATCTCAAGGGAATATGATATTCAGGATATCGCCTATCTGGAATATTTGACAGAAGAGACTTATATCAGTATTTTTGAAAAGCAAAAGCTAGGCCAGAAAAGCTGAATTTCTTAGGAAACCCCTTCGCTAACCTTCACCCGGGCCGCTTCTGCGGCTGCCAAGAATTCATCTACTACCGCGTCCCCCAGCTCTGTCCGGAGCATCTCCAGCACTTTTGTATTGCATGCCCGCAGGGACTGCAGCAGTTCTTCGTCGGGATAAATCATCGTCAGATCATAATCCGACTTCAAATCAGACTGCAGCTGCTGATCCTCCCCTGGCATCTGGCGTATCACATCTTCCTTATCACCCTCAAAGAAAAGCCGCAGTAATTCTTTATTTTCATCGGAAAGAGCATCGTACTGGTCTTTGTTCATAACAAAGTTACTGACCATCGGCGCATGATACGTAAAAATCACGTAGTTTTGAACCTCTGCCAAATTACTGGAAACCAAATTATACAAAGGGTTCTCCTGTGCATCCATATTCCTCTGGCGAAGCGCCATATACACTTCGCTGTAAGGCAGCGGAATTGCCGTCGCTCCTACTGACTCCCAAAATTTGATATGGTACTTATTCTCCATGGTCCGAATCCGCAGATCCTGAAAGTCTTCCATAGAATATATCGGAAAATTGCTGCTAACCTGCCGGAAAGAATAGCAATAGCTGCTCAGCAACTGAAGTCCCGCTTGATTATAATATTGCTGCATCACATCTAAATACCCGTCTTCCATCATGACATTATACTGCTCCACGCTGGTAAAGATCCCTGGTAAATCCAGCAGAGCCGCTACCGGAACTGCCTCACATTGATACGCCGGCACTGAATTAATGATATTCAGGGTTCCCAGCTGAACGCCTTCCAGCAGTTCCATATCATCTCCCAGGCGGGCCATATCATACATCGACATGATCAGCTTTCCATCCGACCACTCTTGCAGATTCCGGCAGTATTTATTGAAGACCTTTCCACGGATCACATTGGTCCAATTTCCAGCGGTCGCCATGGAAAGACGTACTACCGGCTCTGTTTCTTCGATTGCACCGGTCTCGGTGCTTTCACCGGATGGAGCCCCGATTCCGGAACAGCCGCCTAATAATAAAAGCATACCCAGGAGCATGATGCTGACAAGTCTCTTTCGATTATTCACTGCTGCCAACTCCTTTCTTCCTCTCCCGGTACTGTCCCGGTGTAAAGGTGGTATGTTTTTTAAACACACGGCTAAAGCTTTGCGCAGAGTTAAATCCACACTTATAGCCAATCTCCGCAATACTCTGATTGGTTTCTTCCAGGAACTGCTTTGCCCGCTTCACCCGGAAGGAATTCAAATAAGAAGAAAACGTCTCTCTCTTCACTTCATTAAACACACCACTCAGATACGGGGCAGAAATACCAATTGCCTCACTGACCTCGTTAAGGGTTAAATTTCCATTGGAGTAGTGGGCTTCTAAGTAATCCTGGGCTTCTTCTACATATTTGTAACGGTTTTTCTTACTTCCTGACTGTACGGCCTTGATCGCTTTCTGGTAGAATTCCTTCATGTATGCGTTCAAGCCGTTTTCCCGCATAATGCGGATAATCTCCTCCGGATTATGAAACAAGCCCAGTTCCTTTAATTCTACCTTGGATACATGACAGGAAATCATCTTTTCAATCATCACATCCATTACCAATTCGGCATAATCCCTGGCCTTCTCCGGATCACATTCTGCGATTTCATTAATCAGAATATCTGCCATCGACTCTGCTTCTTCGCGGCTTCCCTTCTCCGCCATTTCCGCTACCTGGTGACTACGTTCTTCATAGTATTTTCGGTCAAAGGCATTTCCGGTCTCCACGGCTTCCGGATCCGAAGCCATATAACGCTGATAGCGAACCTCTGCCAGCGCCTCCTGGTAAGAATACCGCAGCGATGTGATCTCATTATAGAATTTCCCTTTTCCCCACAGAACCTGATAGGGAAGATCCTCTGTCCGGTTCTTTATCTCCTGGAGAAAACCATTGATCCATTGCTTTGCCCGGATTACGGAAGTGTCTTCCGGGAAACATAAAACCACGGCTATTACCTCCTTATCCGGATAGAAAGGAAAAATATGACAATGCTCATCCATCAGATTATTAATAATTCCTACAATGCTGCGCTGATACAAACCGGTCTCCACCATCGTCAATTCCCGATCCTCTGCCAAAAGCAGCATCCCGGCCAATGCCATATAGCGGCCTGTAAACAGCTCCTTACGCCCGGTTCCCTCTAAGGCGCCCTGAATATAATTCTGACTCATGCCCTTACCGGACAGGACACCACGAAAGAGCTGTTCCATAATGTCGTTGGAAATTGCTTCCATTAATTGACGGTGCTGGGTGTTCTGGTCTAAGGTATCTGTATAGACCAGTTCCAGGTAATCGGCTTCATTCTGTATAGCCTCCGGTTGAGACACTTCCTGCTTCTGCCGGCCGTTCTGTGTGGTAATCTGCATCAATCGGTTAATCGGTCGGTAAATACTGCGGGTAATATATAAAGAAAACATCTGGCTTAAAACGGCATAGGCAATCAAAAAGGGCAGCATTAAACTCAAGACCGGTGTCCAGCTGTCCACTATTCCCGTAGTTTTTGCTTCTCGAATAAACGTCCAGCCGGTAATTTCAGAAGTATACCGGTACCATTCCGCACTGCCTAAGCTCGCATCGGTCATAAAAAGAGAGGAATCCGAAAAATCCGGCTTCTCATAGACATCCCTCTGCGGGAAGAGCGAATTATTGCTCTTCTCATAGATCTGAATTACTTCAGACGAATTGCTCGCATCTCCATCCTGGATCAACTGATAGAGCTGATCCAGATCAATTTCAAAAAACAGTACTCCAATAAAATTGGGGACACAAAAATCCATCGCCTGAAACAGACGCTGGTTATAAGTAAATAGCTTTCGATCGGTTTCTTCCTGGCTTGTCCTCTCTTGATCGTGATTTGCCAGGTAATACTCAATCAGTTTCTTTTCCGTAGAATATTCCAAACTCAGATAATTCCCGACACTGCTATATACGTCATCCGATGCAGAAACATATAAAAGTGTTTTCTTTACTAACGCATTGGAAGAAACATATCCGGCCAGTGCACTGACAATCCGCTGTCTTTCTTCCGAGGTCATCCCATTGGGACTGACCATTCCGGATACAAAATCCGTCGACCAGAGCTCCTGTGACATATTGTCCGCCAGGATCTCAAACCGCAGATCGACATCCTCACCGATCCGACGAAGCTGCACCTGATTTAGTTCATGGATCTTTGAACGCTGGTTTTCCACCAGCAGCAGGTTCACAAATATAGCGAACACGATTAAGGAAACCATCGTTAATGCAGATAGCATTCCGAAGGTTTTCCAAAATACGCTCTTCCTGCGGAAAGCGCTAATGAAAGACATCTTTTTTAGATTCATTCTGTTCCGCCGCCTCTCCAGATATTTGACATACTCTTTATTATAGACCAAAAAAAGAGAATTCGCAAGAAAAATCCGGTTCGGCAGGCAGATGTCTTTAGGCAATCCCCATAACCGCAGCTAATACAACCAGAATCACACAACTGATCAAAAAGGAACAAGAAGTCACAAAACTGGCCAGTTCCACATCAGCCTTCACCTCTTCCGTATAGACCGCCGCGACACTGGGAACCGGTGCAAATGCACACAGTACCAGTACCTGGCGTACCAATGCCTCAAAGGGAAGCAGGTAATAAAAAATCAACGCCAGTATTGCGGCACAGACATATTTCTTCCATAATACGGAGACAGCGGCCTTTATGTAGTTCTTATTAAAACGAATCTCGAACATTAACCCAATCATAAACATCGATACAAATGCATTGGCAGCCCCCGTGGGCTGCGCGATAACGGTAATAAATCCAGGTACCGTCCAACCAGCCAGCGAAATTATCAGCATGACCACATAGGTTAGGATCGGTACCGAATGCATAAGCTTACGCAGCACATCCCTTATCGTGGTCTTCTTCGCATCTGCTTTTACAACACTGCTGGTAAAGATATAAATACCGCCGGTACACATGAAAGAATTCCCCGAGTCAAAAATGGCCGCAATGGCTACACCGCCGCTTCCCATAAACTGCTGTACGAAAGGAATCAGAAAATTCCCCATATTGTAACCGGAGGCGCACAGCATTTCCAGAGAACGCTTCTTCGGATCCTTTTTCATCGACCGGGTCGTCACATAGGTAAAGAGCAAAGGAAACCAGTTCGAGAAAAACGCTATCACTGCCAGACTTAGCAATGTAAAATCCATCTTAAAGCTGGAAAAGGATACGATTACCGCGGCCGGAAGCGTAATGTTAATTGTAATCTTCGCCAGAATCCGATAATCCCCCGGTTCAAAAAACCTTCGTTTCTTTAGTACATATCCCAGCAGCAGGGGAACCAGCAAAGATAAAATTTTCAGAACAATATTCCCCATGAAACCTCCCCATTCCCAAACCGCGATTTCTTAGTTCCCATCAATGGAATACATGTTTCTGGGTCTAAAAACAGGCGGGATTTCCGGGTCGATTTTCGCATGGGTCTTAATATGATCTAAAATCTCGGGAAGTAATGTCTCCTGATCTCCTATCCTGCGGTGCAAATAAAATTTTCCTTCTGTTGTATGAAAGAGACAGGGATACATAAGAGAAATTTTATTTTTATCCCAGACAACGTTTTGGAAAGAGGCCCATAGATAACTGTGTTCCCTTTTACCGTCAAAATATTCCAGACGGTCTGCCTTAATCCTATAACAGATTGTCTGATATCTTCGAATCGTCCATACATTCGATAAAATAATACCAATTCCCGCTATAATAAAAATAGCAATTAAGAGATAACGGATCAGGCTGTCATATCTCTGGTGATCTTTAAAAAGCAGGTTAAAGACTCCAAAGAAAACCAGAATAATTAAAATATTAAAATAAATGTTTTTGACGAGACGACGCATATAACGGTCTTCAATATGAAATTCCGTTTTCTTCTTTTCTCCCATGGCTGTCCTTTCAGTAAAATGTAGGGCAGACAAATGTCCGCCCTACACAACTAACATATTGTCCTATCTTTGGCAATTATTCTCCAAGATAAGCGTTGTACAGATCATCACCTACTGCAGTCTTAATGCTATCATATACAGACTGCGCTTTTTCGATCATCTCTGCACGCAGTTCGTCAGAAAGCTCGACGATAGTAGCACCACCACCGGTGATTACGTCTACACGCTGCTGAACACGGTCAGAAGCCTGCTGACGAGCATACGTCTTAGCCTCATCTGCTGCTTTTTCCAGAATTGCCTTCTCTTCATCATTCAGGCCTTCCCACAGAGAATTGCCGGTTATCAGCGCCAGTGTGTGAGGAATGTGGTTCGTGTTGATTACGTGAGACTGTACTTCGTACAGGCTGGCTCCGGCAATAACCTCATAAGGGTTCTCCTGCGCGTCGATAGCCTTTGTCTGCAGGTTAGTGTAAACTTCGGACCAAGCCATAGGAGACGGATTAGCGCCGATTGCAGTCCAGAAAGCCATATGGTTCGCATTGTCCATGGTACGAATCTTGATGCCGGAGAAATCTGCCAACGCTTCAATCGTCTTGTTAGCGGTCATTACACGGAAGCCCTGATCCGCAAAGCCTAACAGCTTGTAACCAGCTTCGGAGTAAACCGCGTCAACCAGCTCTAAGAATGCAGGATTATCAACCGCAGCACGGAATTCTTCAATCGTAGGGAACGCACAAGGGATATCAAATACAGCCAGCTTAGGCATGAAAGCAACTTCAGGTGCAGTAGTCTGAACCAGGAAGTTTGCACCGTCCTGAGCCTTAACAGACTCAAGCAGAGCCTTGTCTCCACCGATCTGAGCATTCGGGTAAACAGTGATTTGCATTGTACCTTCGCTGTACTCGCCTACCAGTTCCGCAAACTTAACCGCAAACAGGTGTGTTACCGCATCCTCTACGCTATCCGTTCCCAGAGCCCAATCCCATTTGGCATCTCCACTTGGCGCAGGGGCAGTTGTCTCACCACCAGTAGCAGTCGTAGGTGCAGCTGTCGTATCGCTGCTGTTGTTTCCGCAGGCTGTCAGAGACAGAGCCAAAACAGCGGACAACGCCATTGCAACAATTTTTTTCATTTTTTCTCCTCCTTGAAAAGTTGGTTTCTATATGCGCCTGAGCAGCGAAATGCCACTCCGGTTCATACCTTTTAAAGTGTTGATTACAGCAGGCACAGAGAAATCTGCGGGAATGCTACAATCAGAATCAGCGCGACAATAAACAAAGCGATATATGGCAACGCATTCTTTGCTATTGTCATAACCGGCACATCTACCAAACGACTCGCCACAAACAGGTTAATACCAATAGGAGGCGTTACAAAACCGATCGCCAGGTTAACTACCATGAAAATACCAAAATGGATCGGATGAATGCCAATACTCTTCATAATCGGCCACAGGATCGGAGTCAGCAGCAGAATCGCCGGGCCGCCGTCCATAACCATTCCAACAAAGAGCAGGAAGATGTTAACTACGATAATAATTACTACCGGGCTGCTGAATGTGTCATTGAAGAAGCCTGCGACGATCTCCGGAACCTTCAGCAGAGCCAGCACCTTCGCGAATGCGCTGGCAGAACTCAGGATGAACAGGATTGGACCATAGGTGCGAACCGTCTCCACCAGAATCGGCCACAGATCCTTCGGCTTCAGTGTGCGGTACAGCAGCATGGACACAATCAGAGCGTAGAATACGGAAATGGTGGCAGCCTCTGTAGGAGATGCGATTCCACCGTATATACTACCCAGAATGATAACCGGTGACAGAATAGCCGGGAAGCTGCTAAAGAAAATCCTCAGGAAGCCTCTCTTATGTAAGGCACCAACCTCGGCATTGATCTTCGCTTTGTCCTCGCCGAACTTTACGCAGTAAAAGACAGCATACAGCATCAGACAGCCGGCAATCAGGAAGCCCGGTACGATACCGGCGGTAAACATTGCGCCTACCGATGCCTCTGAATTCGCCATACCATACAGTACGAAAGGAATACTGGGAGGGATAATAACACCCAGGCTGCCTGCTACTGCTACGGTTGCGACAGAGAAGTCCTTCTTATATCCCAGGTTGACCAGAACCGGGATCGTCATGCTGCCTACCGCTGCTACGGTAGCCGGTGCGGAACCGGATATTGCGCCGTAGAACAAACAGGTTACAACTACTGCGCAGGGCATTCCACCGGGAATCTTACCCAGGAAGAATGAGAATACTTCAAACAGTTTCTTAGAAACGCCGCCTCTGGCCATCAGAATACCCGACAGTACGAACATCGGAATAGCCAACAGGGTAAACGTATCAACACCTTCTACCATACCACGGATCAGGTTCGTTACCGTAAACACACGGGAATCGGCAAACCCAGGAAGCAAAGATGCGATCGTGATCGATGCCGAGATCGGAATCGATAAAAACAATGCAATTAAGAACACAAGAAATACGATTGCTGGTGACATTTAATTTCTCCTTTCCTTCCTATACTATTAGCCTTCTTCCGGATCTGGTCTGGCAGCCGTCTTATTGGTAACCTGCAGGATGATATCTTCTGCAGAACGGATTACCGCCAGTACAAATCCCACACAGGGAGCTGCGTAGATTACTGCCATGGGAAGCTGCATCGCCGTACTTACCTGTCCATTCGTGATCGTGTTATTCAGATACTTGAAGGAAGGCTGTACCAGATACGCATAGGTAACCAGCACTACTAAGTCAACCGCAATGTAGAATGCCTTCTTGAGACCTCCGGGCAGCGCCTCTACGATTAAGTCGATTCGGATGGAAAGGTTCTTCCGAATACAGTAGCTGATAGAAAGGAACGTCGACCACACAAATAAGTAGCGCGTAAGTTCTTCCGACCAGCCCAGGGAGTTACTGAATACGAAGCGGCAAATGATCTGAACTATCATGATACAGGCCATTGCGACCAGAAGAATACACATCAGGAATTCTTCTAAGTTTTCTTCAATCCATTTTAATACCTTCATTTTCTCCTCCTTACTCATTTTACCGCCACCACTGCCGATCTGATCACATTGATGAACGGATTTATTTGACACCGCTAATGTAACACAATTCCGACAAAAGAAACAGAGGAAAATTTTCAACTGCTGAACACCAGTTAAGATGGTATTAATAATTGTTCATTTAACTAAATATTGTTCATTTCCGGCCTCTTTTATTCATAGAATTTATAGGACTTTTAGAAATTCAAGAAAAAGTAAGTACTCCTCCAGAAATTGTTAATAAAAATGTCATCCCTTCTTCATGAACTCAAAACAGAGATTCAAACCAGAAGCAAGATCCCCGGAATCGTAATCATGCACAGCAGACTGGAGATAAAAATCGCCTTTCCTGCAAAATCGGTATTGCCTCCATACTGCTCTGCCAGAATCATGCAGACAGAAGGGGCCGGCATCGCAATAATCAAAACAGCCAGTCCGGGAATCATGCTTCCCTCTTCAAAAGGAAGCAGCTTCAAAAGCACAAAAGCCAGTATCGGCATTGCCACCAAACGGATCAAAGATACGACAAAGGCATCCATGTCGGTAAAAAGATCCTTCAGCCGACCTCTGGACATCGTCAGCCCAATAATGAACATGGATAACGGCGTCGTCACACCGCCAAAGTAATTCACCAGTGTCATTACCGGATCTGGAACGGAAATCTGTGTAATGAAGAAAAACAGTCCCAATACAATCGCAATATTCACATTGCCGACCAGAATCTTCTTCAGGCTGATTACACCGCTCTCTTCGGAATCCATGCAGGCAATTTTTACGCCTACACTAAACACCAAGATATTAAAAGCCAAATTAATCATCGACGCCAGAAACAGTCCTTCGGCTCCAAACACTGCATTTGCGACCGGAAATCCCACAAAGCCGGTGTTGGAAAAAGTCGCCGCCAAAATCCAGACGCCCCGCTTTCCACTCTGTACATGCATTCGTTTCGCCAGAAAGAATGCAAGAGCCATACTAAAAAGAAAAAATACGATCCCAAAAACGAAGCAAATCACACTGTCCTTTAACAGCCCGCTGTCATAAGGGCGGATCAAAGATGCAAAAATAGTCGCCGGCAACGTAATTTTCATCAAAAGATTGGTCAGATCCTTCGAGGCATCCGGGGACACGACCCTCTTCTTGCCTGCCAGAAATCCAACGCCAATCAGTGCAAACAGTACAAAGATATTCTGAATCACAACACGGTATTCCATTGGTATTCTCTCCTCCCACGTATTTCTATCGATTATTTTCTAAATGCAGTTCGTTTCAATTACTTCCCTACAGGAATAATAAAATCAAAGGAATGGTCACAATGCTGAAAAGGGTGGTCTGAAAAATCGCCGTCACGGCAAATTTACAATTTCCTCCATACTGCTCTGCAAAAATCAAGCAAAGAGAAGGGACCGGCATTGCAAAGATTACCAGCAGAATATTCCGCACCATCGGATAAGCATCCAGGGGCAGCAGTAACGAAATGCCATAGATCAGCAGCGGTGCCACAATTAACCGCTGCAGTGACAGTGTAAGGGCATCCCGGTCCGAAATCAATTCCCGGAACTTTCCGCCGGCCAGATTTAAACCGATCACCAGCATTGACAATGGTGTCGTCAGTCCTCCCAAATATCCCACCAGCCTGGTCATAGGTTCCGGCAGTGTCCAGCCATTCATGAAAAAAAGCAGCCCTAACACAATTGACAGGTTTATATTCGTGAAAATCATTTGCTTCCAGCCGGTCGGAGCAGCCTCCTCCCGGCCCATACACACCAGCCGTATTCCCACGGTAAAGGTCATAATTGTAAAAGATAAGTTTAAAATCGAGGCCAGAAACACGCCGTCTGCTCCCCAGATTGCATTTGCCACCGGAAATCCCATAAAGCTGGAATTTGTAAACATACTGCAGTAGATCCAGATCCCCTTCTTATCCTGCCCGACCTGCAGCTTCTTTGCCAGGAATTGTCCCATTACCGCCTCAAACGTCAGAAACACAAAGCCCAGACCAAAAAGCAGACCTGCGTTAATCATCAGTTCCTTTTCAAAATCCCGCAGCATGGAGGAAAAAATGCTAAAAGGCAGAGTCACCTTTATCAGAAGAGAGGACCATTCCTTGGAAGCCCCCGCCGAAAACAGCTTACACTTTCCTGCAATATATCCTACGCCAATCAGCGCAAATATCAAAATGATATTCACTATAACAACTCTGTAATCCATAGTTCTCCTTCAAATCCGGATTTGCCAAAAAAGGCAACAGCCCCCTCTTCCGAGGGGGCCTGCCACTTAAGATATTACCTTGACCGGACACTTCACCGCACACTTGCCGCAGTTCGTACACTTCTCCGGATCAATTACCGCCAGGTTATTCGCCATCCGAACGGCATCGGATTCACATTGCTTTTGACAGATGCCGCAGCCAATACAGCCTGTCACGCAAACTGCTTTCACATCCTTGCCTTTATCCTTCGAATTGCAGCGCACCTGATATTTGGCATCTGCCGGAATCAATGTAATCAACGCCTTGGGGCATGCGGATACGCAGGCCCCACAGGCCGTACACTTTTCCGTATCCACCACTGCGACACCCTTTATAATCCGAACCGCGTCATATTTGCAGGCTGTTACACAGGATCCAAATCCCATACAGCCATAATTACAAGCTTTATCTGTACTTCCGGGAATTAAGGCCGCCTTTTGGCAGTCATGCATCCCGTAGTATTTAGACTTCATCTTTGTTTTATCACAGCTGCCGGCACATCTCACAAAAGCAGCCTTCCGCGCTCCGGCTTCCACCTGCACGCCCAAAATGGCTCCAATAGCCTCTGCTGCCGCCGCCCCGGCAGGCGGACAGGCATCCGGGCCGCACGCGCCTGTCACGATGGCCTCTGCACAGGCGTCACAGCCTGCAAAACCGCAGCCGCCGCAGTTACTGCCTGCCAGGTACTCCCGTACCTGCAGAACCCGCTCATCGGTCTCTACTTCAAACTTCTTACCGGCAACACCCAGGAGCAGGCCGATGATCAAGCCCGTTGCGCCGACAACAAGAACTGCAATTAATATTGCATTCACATCCATTCCAATCCCTCCTTAAATGATTCCGGCAAAACCGCAGAACGCAATTGCCATCAAACCGGCTGTTACCAATACGATCGGCATTCCCCGGAAGGAGCTGGTAATATCGTTTCCTGCCATTCTCTCTCGAATTCCCGCCATCAGAACGATTGCAATGGTAAATCCGATGGATGTGCCCACACCGTTCACAATAGAGTAAACCATCAAGTTGCCTTTTGCATATTTCTGCACATTCGTAAGAGCTACGCCCAATACCGCGCAGTTCGTCGTAATCAGCGGAAGATAAATACCCAGAGCCAAATACAGACTCGGCATCATCTTCTTCAGAATCATTTCTACTAACTGAACCAATGCTGCAATGACCAAAATGAATACGATTGTATTCAGGTAGGTCAATCCCAGAGGATCCAGAATCAGCATATAAATTGCGCTGCAGACAATCGATGCAATGGTAATAACGAAGATAACAGCCACGCCCATTCCGGCCGCTGTCTCGACCTTCTTAGAAACTCCCAAAAATGGGCAAAGCCCTAAGAACTGGCTGAGAATTACGTTATTTACAAATGCAGAACCGATTAACAGCAAGATTAATTCTACCATAAAATCCATTCCTTATCTCCTCCTATTCTTCGGTCTTCTGCGTATTCGCAGCCGCCTTCGCCTGTCTTGCCGCTTCTGCCTTCGCGGCCTTCTCGGCTGCGATTCTGGCTTCCTCTTCGGTTCTGGCTTTCTCAATTACTCCCTTATTAGAAACAAAGATACTGCCCACACAGTTAGCACAGTTGCCGCCGCATACAATGGCATCACAATCCGCATTGATATTCGTTGCGCTGGGGGCCCTGAATTTATTCTGTAAAGCCGTCAGGCAGGCCAGTACGAAGAAAGCACCGGGAGCCATAACGAAAATTGCCGCCGGAGCATAACCGGGAATGCCGGTCAGCACTTCAAACCCAAAAAGTGTGCCGGCTCCCAGGAATTCACGGATCAACCCAATAATGGTGATGGCAGCGGTAAAGCCCAATCCCATTCCAAGTCCATCAAACAGAGAAAGCATTCCGCTGTTCTTGCTGGCAAAGGATTCTGCTCTTCCGAAAATGATACAGTTAACCACGATCAAGGGAATAAAGATTCCCAGCGCTTCATAAACCGCCGGAACAAATGCCTGCAGCATCAGATCCACAATGGTTACAAAAGATGCAATAATCACGATATAGGCCGGAATACGAACCTTATCGGGAATTACATTCCGCAGACAGCCGATAAGCAAATTCGACATAATCAAAACCACCGTGGTAGAAAGGCCCATGCCAATTCCATTAATTGCAGAGGTAGTAACCGCCAGCGTCGGACACATGCCCAGCATCAAGACAAAGGTGGGATTTTCCTTGATAATTCCATTCAGGAAAGTAGACATATATTTTTTCATCTTCTCTGTCCCTCCTTATTGTAAACCCATTACGTCATAGGCAAAATACAATCCTGCGTTAACCGCACCGGTAACTGCCTTCGTAGTAATGGTCGCCGAACTGATGGCATCGATTTCATTAGCTGCCGTTTTGCCGCTCTTCGTGTAGGCAATCTCATCGGAAGTGATGTTCGCAAACTGTTCTTTGAATTTATCCTTCGTACAATTCTCTCCAAGCCCCGGAGTCTCTTTGTTCGAAATAACTTCCATTCCTGTTAAGGTTCCCTCTGTGGTTACGCCAATCGCCAGCACAATATCACCTGCATAGCCATTGGAGGTAGTAATATTCATTACAATGCCAACCACTTCACTGGAAGTATCCTTTGCCGCCAGCACCTCATTAATGGTAATTCCCTCAAAGCCGTTTGCCGCAAGGTCTGCCTGTGATTTTTCCACAAGCCCGGTTAAATCCGCATCCTCTTCGAAGACCGCGTCCTTAAATACAGCGGCATAAGCATCCTGTTTCTTCTTCAGGTCCTGTTCCGCGATCGGATCCTTCGTTATCTCATTGGTCATTCCCAGTAGAGTACTTAGAATCAGTGCGATCACACACAGAATCATTGCATTTTTAATAATGTTACTTTTCTGCATTTATTTCCCCTCCCTTCCAAATGCCTTGGGAAGCGTAATCTTCTCAAGCAAAGGAACCAGCAGGTTACAGAAGATAATCGCGAAGGAGACACCTTCCGACATGTTGCTGAAGCTGCGGATAATTCCCGTCAATACACCCAGAAGTACCGCATACAGGATCCGCCCCTTAAAGGTAATCGGACTGGTCACATAATCGGTCGCCATAAAGAATGCGCCCAGCATCAAACCACCGCCGCACAGCTCTGCCGCAACGAAGCTCATATCCAATCCATGTCCGCCAAAGAGAAGCATAAACATGGCAAAGCTGCCAATATAGATCACCGGGATATCCCATGTGATCACCTTACGGAACAGCAGGTAAACACCTCCTGCCAACAGCAGAAGGGCCGAGGTTTCTCCGATCGTACCGGAAGTAAAACCAAAGAACATATCCGCAAGATTCACGCTTTCGCCCGCCTTTAGCATCGCCAGAGGTGTAGCCTCCGTCACGCCGTCCAGGCTGGGAAAATTGGTCATAATGCTCGCAAAAGCAATCAGCAAAAAGCAGCGGGCCGCCAGTGCCGGGTTCATAAAGTTTTGTCCGATTCCTCCATAAAGCTGCTTCACAATGATAATTGCAAAAGCTCCGCCGATGATCGGAATCCAAATCGGAACTTCAGGAGGCAGGTTCATTCCTAACAGAAGACCTGTCAGAATGGCACTGTAATCTCCTACGGTCACCGGCTTCTTCATCGCCTTCTGCCATATGTACTCAGCCACTACACAAGCAGCAATGGAAGTCAATACCAATATTCCTGCATAAATTCCAAACTGGTAAATTCCCCAGACCGTTGCCGGAATCAGCGCCAGAATCACGTCCAGCATTAAATTGCTGGTGGTTTCTTTGCTGACTGCGTGGGGATTTGTGGATACGTTTAGTAATTTGCTCACTTCGTATCTCCTCCTTTCGCTTCCTCCTCGGTCTTCGTTACCGGTTCCTCTGTCTTCGCCTTGGCATCTTTCTCGGCTTTGGCCTTCGCCTCCGCCTTTGCCGCTTGTGCCGCCGCCTGCGCCTTTCGGCGCGCCGCCATAACGCTCTGGCGGGTCTGCTTAAAGGACTGAGTCAGACGAAGCTTAGCCGGACAGACATACGCGCAGGCACCGCACTCGAAGCACTCCATCCCGTCCAGCTTCTCAAAAGAAGCGTCGTCGCCCCGGCTGGAGAACTCATAAAGCTTCTGCGGTACCAGGCGGCTGGGACAAGCCCCGACACAACGTCCGCAGCGAATGCAGTTCGTGCTGGGATATTCCGCCACTACATCTTTCGAAAAACATAACAGCGCCGAAGAAATCTTCGTCACCGGAACCTCCAGCGTGGTCTGGGCTACTCCCATCATAGGGCCGCCGGAAAGCACCTTCTCCGGCTCACATTTAAAGCCCTCCGCGTATTCCAGCAGCTCGCTGTAGAGGGTACCTGTCTTAACTGCCAGGTTCCGCGGTTTATTCACCGCGTCTCCCGTCACCGTTACAATCCGGCGGAACAAGGGGGTGGACTCACACACCGCCCGGTATATGGCAATAACCGTATCACAGTTATTTACAATACAGCCTACATCTGCCGGAAGCATGGAAGAATTAATCTTCCGTCCCGTACAGGCATAAATCAACTGACGCTCCGATCCCTGGGGATATTTCGTCTTTAATACCTGCACCTTCACACGGGGTTCATCCTTCACCTTCTCCTGCATCAAAGCAATGGCATCCGGCTTATTATCTTCTATTGCAATTACACCCTGCGCATTCGGAAACAGGCTGACCACTACCTTCAGCCCGCCGATTAAGCGTTCCGGATCCTCCAGCATCATCCGATAATCCGAAGTCAGATAGGGCTCGCACTCCGCACAGTTCGCTATGATAAACTCAATGGCATTATCGTCCCTGGGCGTGACTTTCACATGAGTCGGAAAACCTGCGCCGCCCATGCCGACAATCCCGGCATCCTTAATGGCCTCCCGGATCTCTTGCTTCGTCATCTGCGTATAGTCCCTTGGCTCTCCCACTCCGGGCGCCGGCGTATACTGTCCGTCATTTTCAATTACAATCGATTCTACCATGGCACTTGCCGGCGTCAGCCGCGGCTCAATGGCTTTTACAGTTCCGGATACGGAGCTGCAAATATGGGCAGAAATAAATCCGGTTGCTTCGGCAATACGCTGTCCCATCAAAACCTTATCGCCTACTGCGACAATCGGCTTGGACGGTGCACCCAGATGCTGCTGTGCCATAGGAAATACTAGATCGCCCTTTGGCAAGACCGTCAAGGTCGGCAGATCCTTCGACAGTCCTTTCCCGTCATATGGATGAACACCGCCTTTAAATGTTCCTGTTCCAGTACTCATCTTTTTCCCCTTTCCCGGTATTTTCCCTCCTCCAACCTTAACGAAAATACCTCTTATAGACATCGTATCTATAATAATATAATCTATAACCTTTGACAAGTATTGTTTGAAAAATATCAAACAGAATTTTAAAGAAAAAAACTACAATCTGCATGTTTCCGGTTCCGTAATCGTTCCCGTCAGCGCACTGGCGGCTGCCGTAGCCGGTGAAGCCAGATAGATCTCTACCTTCGAGGTTCCCATCCGGCCCAGAAAATTCCGGTTATTGGTCGCCACTACCCGTTCTCCGTCGGAAAGAATCCCCCCTGTCCGTCCGCAGCACAGGCCGCAGCCCGGATGAGTAATAACCGCTCCTGCCTTCGACAGAATCTCCATGGTGCCGTTCCTCACTGCCTGCTGATAAATCAGCCGGCTGGCCGGAGTCACGATGAGCTTCACATAAGGCGCCACCCGTTTCCCCTTTAATATAGAAGCGGCCATCATCAGATCCTCCAGACGTCCATTGGTACAAGAGCCGATAAATACCTGGTCAATCTTTATTCCGGCCAGTTTACTCACCGGTTCAATGTGGTCTACCTGGGAAGGACATGCCAGTACCGGCACCAGTTCCTCTGCCTGATAACGGATTTCGCGGCAATAGGCAGCATCCGCATCTCCCACCAGCCCCTGTTCGGCATCCGTCAGAGAGATTCCGCAATACTCTGCCGTTTTCTCATCCGGGGTAAACAGGGCACATTTCGCACCGCACTCCACTGCCATATTCGCCATGGTCATACGGCTGGAAACACTCATAGCATCCACCGTATCCCCAGAAAACTCTAATGCCCGATAGGTAGCGCCATCCGCTCCCAAATCCCCGATCAGGCGCAGAATCATGTCCTTAGAAGTCACATTGGAAGGCAGCGTCCCTTCGATCACGACCCGGATGGTCTCCGGTACTTTAATCCACATCGTTCCCGTTCCCAGGATGCTGGCCATCTCCGTATAACCGATTCCGGAGGAAAAGGCTCCGACGCAGCCATAGGTCGTGGTATGGCTGTCTGTGCCGAATACGACGTCGCCCGGCTTCACATAACCCGCCTCTGTCATCAGCTGATGGCAGATTCCGTCGGAACGGTGCACATTGTTCATACCATATTTCTCCGCGAAAGCATCTCCGATGCGAAAATGTCTGGTGTCATCCACCTGACTTGCCGGTACCAGATGATCGTAAATCAGCACCGCCTTATCCGGATCCCAGATCCTGGTAAACCCCATCTCTTCGAACTTCTCTGCCACAAAAGGAATAAAAATATCATGAATCATCACCCGGTCCACTTGAACGGTCACAATATCTCCAGGCTTCACCGTATCCATACCCGTATTCCGGGCAATAATCTTCTCAATAATCGTCTGTCCCATATTCCCTCCTAGTCAAGGCCATTGCGGCGGCGCATCGCCTTTACCAGACCGCCGGCATTAATAATATCCCGCAGATTCTGGGGAAGAGAGGCGATCCGATATTCCTTCCCCTGATGCAGAATTGCCCTGCCCAGTTCAACCTGAACCTCATCCCCTTCCGACACGGCATCCCGTAATGTCGGATTCTCTACCAGCAAAAGTCCATTGTTGATCGCATTCCGGAAAAAGATCCTGGCAAAGGACTTCGCAATGACGCAGCGGATACCTAAAGCCTTAATAATCTCCGGCGCCTGCTCTCTGGAAGAGCCGCAGCCAAAATTCTTCCCGGCCACGATAACATCGCCGGGGCGAATCTGTGCTGCCAGCTCCGGACAAAGCGGGGAAAATGCATATTGTTTCATATCATCAATGGTTTTTAATGCCAGATATTCGGTGGGAATGATGATATCGGTGTCAATATCATCGCCCAGTACCCAGACTCTGGCGGTAAAAGTCTCTGCCATATCGCTATTCTCCTTGTAATTGCCCTGTCTAAGCATTTAGCCGGTCTGCCATCATGATCTCCCCTGCCGCCGCGCTGGCGGTGACGGTGGCTGCCGAAGCCAGATATACCTTCGAGTCCGGATGTCCTGCACGTCCCTTAAAGTTCCTGGTGCCGGTGCTGATCAGTACCTCACCAGCACCGATTACGCCCTGGCAGCTTCCCCAGCAGACACTGCAGTTCGGATTCATTACAATGGCTCCTGCCTCCATAAAGATCCCAATCAGTCCCTCTTCCAGTGCCGCTTCGTATACCTCCTGGCTGGCCGGTACTACCAGAAAACGTACGTGGGGATGCACTTTCCGTCCCTTCAGAATCATTGCTCCGACCCGCAGATCCGAAAGCCGCCCATTATTGCAGGAGCCCAAAAATGCCTCGTCAATTTTTACGCCCAGCGCTTCCTCCGCCGGAACCACAGCGTCCACGAAATCCGGTTTAGCCACAATAGAAACAATCTGGCTTAAGTCAAAAGTATATTCTTCCGTAAACACTGCATCTGCATCACTCTGCACCGATACCTTCGGTTCCCGGCCTCTTGCCTTTAAATACTCCATCGCAATCTCATCTACCTCCATCAAAGCCGTCTTAGCGCCGGCCTCCACACACAGGTTGCAGATCGCAATGCGGTCGTCCATCGTCAGGCTCTTCATGCCCTCCCCTACGAACTCCATCACTTTATAGTTCGCGCCATTGGCGCCGATTTTTCCGATAATCGTCAAGATCAGATCTCTGGCATAAACGCCCTCCGGCAGTTTTCCTTTCAGGTTGAACCGGATCGTCTCCGGCACCAGGAGCCAGGATTTCCCTGTAACCATCGCATAGAGATAATCCGTGCACCCTACGCCGGTTCCGAAGGCCCCCAGCGCTCCGTATGTACAGGTATGGCTATCCGCTCCGAAGATCAGCTCTCCCGGGCGCACATAGTGCTCCATCATAATCTGATGGCAGACTCCCTTGCCCTCCCAGAAGTCAATCTCATGCGCTCTGGCAAAATCCCGCATCTTCTTATGGGAAGCGGCTGTCTTAGGGCTGTCTGCCGGAATATTGTGGTCGATAATCCAGACTAGCTTCCGAATATCCGCAATCCGCGGATGATTAAGCTTCTGATGATACATATCAATGGTCAAATGGGTCGTTCCGTCGTTGCTCATCAGGCGATCCAGCTCTACCGTATGGATATCGCCGGCCCGGACACTTTCCACACCGGCAGCGGATGCTATGATTTTCTCTGCCATTGTCATTCCCATGATCCTTCCTCCTCCTGATTCAGGGAAGCAATCAGGCCGCCCTGGTTCAATATACTCTGCATTTTCTCCGGAAGTCTGGTGCAGTCATATGTCTTGCCTTCCGCCACGGCAATTCCGTCACTCATCGACAAGGTCATTTCCTGTCCTTCCTCCACGCCGTCATAGAGATCTTTGCAGACAATAACCGGAAGTCCAATATTAATGGCATTCCGATAGAATATCCTGGCAAAAGACTTTGCCACGACCGCCTCTACTCCCAGAGCCTTCAGCACACTGGGAGCCTGCTCTCTGGACGAACCACAGCCAAAGTTCTCGCCGCCCACCACGAAATCCCCCGGCCTAACCCGCTCCGGAAAAGTGGGATCCAGCGATTCAAAGGTATGAGACTTCATCTCTTCAATCGTCGGAAGCAGCAGATACTGGGACGCAATGATCTGATCCGTATCCAGATCGTTATGAAATTTAAAAATCCTCCCCATTGAGAAAAACCTCCTTGTTCCTGGCCGAATGGCCATTAGTTATACCCGTAGGGTGCTCCTTGTTCCTGGCCGAATGGCCATTAGTTATACCCGTAGGGTGCTCCTCTGCAAATATTACTGGCATCATATCATATCCCTTGCCAGAAGAATGTATCATATGTTACAATCTATGTAGATTTTGATTTTCGAAAGGAAGAATGGGAATGAACTATGATTTCTTAAGCGTACCCAAAGGATTCTTAAGTTGGGCCGAAAATTTGAGCACCAGAAAGACCTTTCTGCCCCAAGAAATGATTTATCAGGAGATGGATCAAGCCCGCCAGTTCTACTGCCTGATCTCCGGCAGAGTTCAGGTCTTTCTTACCTCCGATATTGGAATAGAGAAAACCCTGGCTACTTATCACAGTCCGGCCCTTTTCGGCGAAGCTGCCTTCTTTGACGGTTTTCCCCGGACCACCTCTGCCAGAGCCTTGTCCCGCTCCCAGGTAGCCGTCATCGACCGGGACAGTATCCTGGTCTGCTTCCGGGAGCGGCCCGATCTGGCCTTGTCCATGATTACCTCACTCTCCCGGACAGTCCGCATGCTGTCCACACAGATCAATCAGCTCTCCTTTCTTCCGGCGGAACAGCGGCTGGCACAGTTACTCCTGGAGGAAGCGGAACGCAGCCGGAACAACATTTCCTACAGCCATGAGGAAATCGGATCCCGGATTGGCTGCAGCCGGGTAACCGTCAGCCGGACCTTAAAAGATTTTAAGGAAAATGGCTGGATTGATACCGGCTACAAGACCATCCGTATCCTGCTTCCCGAAGCACTGGAAAAGCTATAGAAGTTTCATCAGGGCTAAAATAACCAACAGCAGCCCACTAAGCCAGGACAGGTCGATTCTGGCCCGCCCCGCGATCCCGTTTCCCAGACGGCAGCCGGCCCAGACCGCTAATAACCCGATGGTAAAGGAAAGACTGATTGCTGTCAGAAGAGACACCTCCAGAAAGGCCGCGCCAATTCCTGCTACCAGACTGTCAATCGACATGGCCGCAGCCAGAAACAAGGATTCGGAAAGAGACAGGGTTCTGGACTCATCCTTGTCTGCCGCAATCGGGTCTCCGTAGATACTTAATAGGAAGTGAAGCTGTGAAATAGAGAAGGAAATATCCTTACGTACTTCCTTATGGCGATTGATATATGCCTTAATGTTATAATCCAGAAGCTTGATAATTCCCAGAAGAAACAGACACAGAAAACCTAAAGCCTGTGTAGACTCTTCGGAAAGCCAGCTTCCCAGTAAGCTTCCCACGCCTACGGAAAATCCCAGAAAAAGACTTCCGATTCCACTGATGATCACTGCTGCGCCCGGGCGGATCCGGATGTGGTTGGAGCCATAAGCAATACTGGCTACAAAAGCATCCAGCGACACTGCAATAATCAGCACCAGCGCACCGGATATAGGATAGAAAAAATCAGCCATTTTGTGATTCCTGCTATATTTTCTTATAGCATCCTATTCACCGGACCAGCTTTTGGGGATTAATTTCTGGCACAAAGGGCATACTGAGATCATGAAAAACAATTTTTTAATCTGTGGGGCTATTGGATGGTGTTGGGAAGTCGTGTACACCAGCCTCCACTCACTTACAAAAAAAGATTTTGACCATAAGCTCATGGGCAATACTTCCCTGTTCATGTTTCCGATTTATGGATCCGCTTTCTTGATAAAGCCGGTGGCAAAGGTCATTCGACACCAGCCTTTCTGGCTTCGGGGTACGGTGTATACCGGTCTTATTTACCTGATGGAATACTTAAGCGGCTGCTTTCTGCAAAAGCGCCAGGTATGTCCCTGGGACTACAGCAAAGCCCGTCTGAATTTCAAGGGTGTAATCCGGCTGGACTATGCTCCCGGTTGGTTTATTCTGGGGCTGCTCTACGAACATCTTCTGCTGGGAAGCAAGGAATAATGCCTGCTTCCCAGCTTTTCTGTTCCGATTTTATTATTTTAAGACGACAGTACGCCAGGATAAACCGCAGCAGCCCCCAGTGCTTCTTCAATCCGGATCAAGCGGTTATACTTTGCCACTCGTTCACTGCGGCTGGGTGCCCCGGTCTTAATCTGTCCGGTATTTAGTGCCACTGCCAAATCCGCAATCGTTGTATCCTCGGTCTCACCGGATCGATGTGAAATGACAGCCCGGTATCCCGCCTTATGAGCCATGTGCACCGCTTCCATCGTCTCGGACAGGGTGCCGATCTGATTCAGCTTAATCAGAATGGAATTACCGCATCCCTCCTGAATCCCCTTTCGCAGACGTTCCGTATTGGTCACAAACAAATCGTCTCCCACCAGCTGGATCTTACCGCCCAGCTCTTTTGTCAGCAGCTTCCAGCCTTCCCAATCCTCTTCATCCAGGCCATCCTCGATTGACACAATCGGGTATTCACCGCATAAGGACTTCCAATGGCCCACCAGCTCACCGGTTGTAAACCGTTTCTTGCACTTTGGCAATAGATATTCCCCAGGCTTATCGCATTTCCACTCACTGGCGGCCGCATCCAGCGCCAGCACGAAATCCTGGCCCGGCTCATACCCGGCCTTCTTCACGGCCTCCAAAATAAACTCAATTGCTTCCTGGTCACTGCCAAGATCCGGGGCAAAGCCACCTTCATCTCCTACTGCCGTTGCCAGCCCCTTTTCCTTTAGAATCGCTGCCAGACTATGAAATACTTCCGCACAGAGACGCAGCCCTTCCCGGAAGGAAGAAGCCCCCACCGGCATAATCATAAATTCCTGCACATCTACCGTATTCGCTGCATGGGCTCCGCCATTTAAGATATTCATCATCGGCACCGGCATTCTGCTTCCTGCTATACCGCCCAAAAAGCGATACAGCGGAATTTCCTGAGACAAGGAGGCAGCTCTGGCGCAGGCGATGGATACCGCCAGCATCGCATTTGCTCCCAGTCTGGACTTATCCTTTGTGCCATCCGCCGCTATCATCGCCTGATCAATTCCATAAATATCCCTCGGATCTCTGCCCACTAATACCTTTTGGATGGTCTCCTGAATATTGGTTACCGCCTTGGTCACACCCTTGCCGCCGAACCGTGCCGGATCGTCGTCCCGCAACTCTAACGCCTCAAAAATACCAGTAGAGGCGCCGCTTGGAACACCCCCCATGCCAATGGTTCCGTCCGAAAGCAACACCTCTGCTTCTACCGTAGGGTTTCCTCTGGAATCCAGAATTTCCCTTCCGCTGATTCTCTCAATTGTCAAATGCTTCATGGATACACCTCTCTTTGAATACTCTATGAATTGACCCTCATATCTTTTCTATAGTATATCCAGAAATCGTCAGCTTACTTATGCAAAAAGAAAAGGCCAAAGCTCACGTAAATACGTAGACTTTGACCAAATCAAGGCGTAGCGGAGAAGGGATTTGAACCCCTGACACCACGGGTATGAACCGTGTGCTCTCGCCAACTGAGCTACTCCGCCATAGATATGGGGCCTATAGGGCTCGAACCTATGACCCTCTGCTTGTAAGGCAGATGCTCTCCCAGCTGAGCTAAGACCCCATGTCGCGGTTCCTATTTGAACCGCTTGTTAAGTATACTTGTTTCCAAAATAATTGTCAAGTATTTCTACAAATTTTTCAATGCATTTTCAATGCATTCTTTCCTTCAAACCGCAGGACAAGATCCTACTATTTAACAGGGCGAAGATTTGAGTCTTCACCCTGTTATAAATCGAAGATCCTATCGGTTTACTTCTTCCTTTTTCCTCTTGCGGACGAGGAAGAGGATGAATAAACCACCGATCAGCACAACCGCAAATCCAATTATGATCCATGGCAGCGCATTATTGAAACTGCTACCAGCGGGTGCGGCAAGGGGTACGTCCTCATCTGCTATCGCCTCATCGCTTTCTGCTCCAGGCGCCAGGGGTACGTCCTCGTCCGTAACCTCTACCGGACTGGATTCTTCCGGCCCTGCGGGCGTAGTAACACCTGGTTCGGTCTCAGCCGCCGAAGTGTCAGCAGCCTGTGTAGACTCCGTCGCAGCAGTGGTAGTGGTCTCCTCCGTCGCATTCGCCGGCTCGTACGTCGCAATAATGACATACTGGTTCACTGTGCCTTCCTGCACCGTCGACTGATATGTGTCTGCTGCCACATAGTACACATCGCCCATATAGGTCTCCAGGCCGCGGTATACGATAGTCGCGTTATATCCGCTCGGCAGACCGCGGCTATCCGTACCCGCTACTGTAAACGCAACACCGCTGCGCCGCAGTGTGCCTTTGCCATTTTCACATGGCATTGTTTCGGGCGCTTTACCCGCCAGCTCCTCTACATCGTTGCTTGAGAGGTTCTCGACCGTGACCACCTTTTCAACTTCACGCCGCAGCTCCTCCTGGTTCGCTTCTAAACTCAGTCCCGGGATAGCGGCGATCTGTGCAAGATCAGCCACCGATAGCGCACCGTCGATCCTATACGTATATGTCCTTGTGACCGGGAGCGTTGTCTCCAGGACGGGAGCTGCCTGATTCACTAACCTATACTCACGGTTCAGACGAGTGATCGTGGCGGGTACATCCACGGATTCCCCTTCGGCGTATCGATACTCAATCGTCATATCCCCCGGCGCTGCGAACACTGTCACCGGCATGAAACACACCAACACCAGTATCACAGTTAGCATCACCGATAATCTCTGGATCTTCTTCAATCCGACTGCATTCATTATTTCGCTCCTCCTTTCGTATCCATTACGCTCCTTGCGCGCTTCCGATTCTTGTGTCCGGTAATCCATAGACCTGCAAGCATTGCTGCGCTTCCAGCCAATAATACTGCATACAGCCCCAGGTTACGATCGTCTCCGGTCTTAACCGAAGATCCCAACGGCACTTCGCCGTCCTCAATCGTTGTGGTGGTTCCGGATATAACTTCAGGTGGGTTCACAACCAAGCCTTCCTCTGTGATCGCACTCTGTTCCGGCGGGATCTCCGCTAGATTGACAGGCGCGATGACTTCGGTTACCGCATTATCATCCGCGGCAGCGCTCTTCTCTCCTAAAGTACCTATAGCCGTTACCGATGCATTAATACTCCCGGATGACATCGCATAGGCTGCTCTTACCATGTAGGTGGCCGGGTAGAGCTCTGTCGGCTGCGTCACGACTTCTTCAATGCTACTCAGATCCATTAAGATCATTAGCGAAAAGCTCCGAAGCGCCGGCTGCTCTGCTAAATCCTCATTTCGGCTGGTAAACCCAGCCTGTACTTCACCATACTTAAACTGAAGAGCGGTGATGTGTTCATCGCCTGCAAGGCCCAGGTCCGCGACATCCAGCGGTGTTACATCGTCTGTTGACCGAGTCTCCCAAAGAATCCAGTCCGTTGAATAATTCGTCTTATAGGAAAGATCAAATTTGCCATCCATATCGCCCCAGACAACAGGTGTCCAGAGTTTTTGTATCCGGATCTCCGGGGCAAGAACATCTTCCACCGTGAAAGTATCCAGATCCACATTGGATGTTGAACGGAAATCGATGTCATACCTGAATTCCTCGTCATTGACATTATTGATGTCCTCATCGTCATTCTGGTACGCGGCACTCGTTCGTTGAATCGTATTGATAAAGACTTCGACCGAAATATTGGCCTCGTATGTGTTCACAAAGACCGGATCTCCGTCCGGATAGGTGACCTCGGCAGCAAGTTCTCCACTCCCATCTTCGGTGACGGTTACGGTAACCGGATACTCAGTGTCGTCCATCGTCCAGCCATTTCCGCCAAGGCTTGTTTCAACGATCGTATAGTTGTATGTGCCTGCTTCGGTAAATGTCATGATCGGGAATACAATATTGCCGTCTGTGTCGTTCGTGGCCTCCGCTATAACTATGCCGTCGCCGTTCTTCACCGCGAAGCCGAACTGGCCTGCCGTCATACCAAACGGGTATGAGCCAGCGATTGCTTTAGTTGCTGTGAAGTTCGCATCCACGCTGCCCGGATTGTAGTCATTGATAAATGTCGGAGCGCTTCCTGCCTTGTAGCTCACACTCGCCGCAAGCTCGCCGCCGCCTTCGTCCGTTACCTCTACCGATGCCTCATAAATCGACTTGTCGGTACGGAAGCCGTTTCCGTCGGTACTCGTCTCTACGACCGTATAGTTGTATGTGCCGGTAGCCGTGAACGTCAGCTTCGGGAATACAATGTTTCCGTCTGCGTCGTTCGTAGCCTCCGCAACGATTGCCCCGGCGCCGTTCTTCACTGCGAAGCCGAACTGGCCTTCCGTCATTTCCAGCGGATACGGGCCGGTGATGATCTTGCTCGCCGTGAAGTTCGCATCCACACTGTTCGGGCTGTAGTCATTGGTAAACGCCGGAGCGCTTCCCGCCATGTAGCTCACACTCGCCGCAAGTTCGCCGCCTGCGTCCGTTACCGTTACCGATGCCTCATAAATCGTCTTGTCGGTACGGAAGCCGTTTCCGTCGCTGCTCGTCTCTACGATCGTATAGTTGTATATTCCGGTCTCCGTGAACGTCAGCTTCGGGAACACGATGTTTCCGTCTGTATCGTTCGTAGCCTCCGCTACGATTGTCCCGGCTCCGTTCTTCACTGCGAAGCCGAACTGGCCTTCCGTCATATCCAGCGGATACGGGCCGGTGATGATCTTGCTCGCCGTGAAGTTCGCATCAATGCTTTTCGGGCTGTACTCATTGACAAACGTCGGAACGCTTCCTGCCTTGTAGCTCACACTCGCCGCAAGCTCGCCGCCGCCTGCGTCCGTTACCGTTACCGATGCCTCATAAATCGTCTTGTCGGTACGGAAGCCGTCTCCGTCGGTACTAGTCTCTACGATCGTATAGTTGTATAGCCCTGTCTCCGTGAACGTCAGCTTCGGGAACACGATGTTTCCATCTGCGTCGTTCGTAGCCTCCGCTACGATTGCCCCGTCGCCGTTCTTCACTGCGAAGCCGAACTGGCCTTCTGTCATGTCCAGCGGATACGGGCCGGTGATGATCTTGCTCGCCGTGAAGTTCGCTGTCGTTGAATTGGGACTGTAAGCATTCGTAAATGGTGCGAGATTATCCGTGCCGTTATACCCGCCAGGGTATGTTACCAGCGTATCTCCGCTATAGGCTACGGTTACGGTAATCGTGTACGACGCCGTCGAATATGCCCAGCCGAGGGCTGTCCCCGCCGTTTCCGTTACCTTGAAGTAGTAGGTTCCCGGAACAAGTCCGCTAATTTCGTCAAATGTCACTGCCTGCGCGCCCGCCGTATAATTACCTGCAGTCGTCGAAGCGATGCGCGTAATGCCGCCTGTGACCGCTTCTCCAAGGGCATTAACCTGCACGAGGCTAAAGTTAAAGCTCTTCTCTGTCGAAGCTATGCCCGTGAGGACTTTTTCCACTTTCGGGGTAAATTGACCTTTTCCGGGCGACGCGGTAAGCTTATTCACATATGTAAGCGTATATGTTTGATCCGGCGTGAGCGTACTCGTATCGAGTACAAATGTGCCGTCGGCGCTGTTTTGGTTTACGCCGCCAAACTCCACTCGTACATACTCCGAACTATCGTAACCATCCGGAAGGGCACTGCTAATCACTTCGCTGAACGTGTGTTCCGCTCCGTATGTCGGGTGACTGTTGGTCGGGACCACAAGCGTGCCCGGAAGCTTATTCTCCCCGAATACGACATCCGCATTGGATGGAAGCGGTGACTCTACAATAATCGTCACGTTTTTGTTTCTGAGGCTCACGATCTCGTTGCCATCCTGATCGATCCATATCTTCTCGATGACAATCTTCGTACCGGGTATCGGGCTGACCCCGCCGAACCAGAAGTTCGCCGTTCCGCCATTCAACTGGAGGATTTCGCCGCCGTCGCCGAATGTTGTGCCGTCAGTCTGGATGACACCGCCGCTCGAACGGTGCGTGAAAGCCGCCGGCAAAACGGTCAGCAGGTAATTCCCACTCAAGTCGAAGACATCGACACTAATGATTTCGTCGCCGATTGACCATTCGCCCGGATTACCGTCATCAAAGGTCGCCTCCCTGTCCAGATGGTTTCCTTGTCTGTGATTTTGTCCATGAAGGGTCGTCGTTCTTATGGACCCTGTTTCCTTGTCGTACACATTAAAGACAAAGATAAATTGCGTTACATTCCCTCCATCGGAGTTCATCTTGATGCTCTTGGCGCTGGATGCCGCAGCGGCCAGCACGGTTGTCACCCCTACCACATAAACCGAAAAGCTATCGGCTTCGATGACCACATCCTTGCTGCCATCTTCAATCTGCTCAACCGGTTCTACACCATCCTTGATGTGGAAGACCTCAAGCTCTTCCGCCCCGGCCAGAATATTGTCGGCAGCCAGCTCAAAACGCACTTCGATGGGGATGTTCGGCTGGATCTCATTGTCATCCGCGTCATAGAATTTTATGTCGAATGCTACATAATCTCCGATGGTCTGGTCACTGTCAACCACCTCATCCAGCTTCTGTTTATCCGCATCGCTTAAAGCCACTTTTGTGACACTGAGCTTAACGCCACGTGGGAAAGCCCCCTCCGGTGCGCTTATATAAATTTTTATGTCACCAAAATCTTTCTGACTTTCAAACGCCGGATAGCCGCCTTCCTCAATGGACTCAGGCGCAGGCTCCGTTTGCGCGTTTACCGACGATTCTTCCGCTGCGGCCTCCGAACTGGGCTCCACAGGCTCGCTGCCATCGTTGGTTTCCTCCTCCATACTTGTTTCACCGGCTGCATTCACAGTAGAATCTGCTAACGCAAAACCGGATAACTGGAAAATCATTGCCAAACAAATAATTGCCGCCAATAACTTTCTTAATCTGCTTTTCATGATTTTATCTCCTTATTTCTTTGCATTTGCCATTTTAACAAGTGGTGTGACCGTAAACATGACAAAGCCAACGAGACTACTGGCACAATTGCCAAAATTTTTCAGCATTTTTCTTTCATTTGGACTCCCCCCCTCATACGAGACTAGTCGTCCTGGAAATTCCTGAAATCACGAAATGTGTACCGCCTCCAAAAACTTGTCCCAACATTACACTCATCCATCTAGTAACAGAAGTTTCATGACTTCAGCCTCCTTTCCCGGATACAAGAACAAAAAAACCATCTGCCCGGGTCTGCAGACGGTTGTATGTATTCTAAGAGAGTATGAGGTGCGAAATGCACGCCCTTCTTCCAAATAATACGGCAACCGGCTGTCATATTCTTTCGAACGTAGACCCTTTGGCTTTGTGTCGCTGCTTTTCAGCAGTTTTACTATTATCGATTATGTGGTTTGTATTGTTATAGTGATTCTAACACGATTTTGCGAAAAAAAACACGGTGCACTTAAAATAATTGAAATTACACTTAAAGCAATGTATAAAGGTACTTGTTTTAAGCAGATTCCTTATTTTAAGGCCATTTTTCCACAGAAACGCAAGGTTCAGAAATGCTTGACAGCTATTTTGGAAACGAGTATACTAAATAAACGGTTCAAAGATGAGCTGCATATAAGGTCTTTGCTTAGCTGGGAGAGCAGCCCCTACAAGCAGAGGGTCATCGGTTCGAGCCCCTTATGGGCCCATATCTTTGGCGGAGTAGCTCAGACCTCTTGTAAGGAGGCCTCTTATGATTCATTTCATTATAAATCCCCACTCCAGTTCCGGTAGTGGGTTAAGCATATGGCAAAGCCTGAAGCCAATTCTTCAGGTCTCCCATATTTCTTATACCGCTCACCTCACAGAATACCCAGGGCACGCCATTCGCCTGGCCGGGGAGATTACCAGCGAAGCCGCTGCGGACGAATGCCGTCTGGCGATCGTCGGCGGCGACGGCACTTTAAATGAAGTACTGAACGGCGCCCATCTATCCTCTGATGTGATCTTCCATTATATTCCGACCGGCTCCGGCAATGATTTTGCCAGAGGCATGCGGCTTCCGGTGAATCCGGAGAAGGCCATGGCCCATGTGCTGAATCCCCGCAGCGTTCATACTCTGGATTACGGCACAGCCCAGTATGGTGAGGGGCAGCATAAGCGTCGCTTTGTGGTTAGCTGCGGCATCGGTTTTGACGCAGCAGTCTGTCACAATATCAGCTATAGCCGTCTTAAAAAGCTGCTGAACCGGATGCGCCTCGGCAAAGTCGCCTATGTCCTGATCGGTATTAAGCAGATTCTCCAATGTAAAATGATAAACGGCACTCTGACCGTGGATGGTGAAGATCCCATTCCACTTGAGAATACCGTTTTTATTTCATGCCATAACCTGGCCTATGAAGGCGGAGGCTTTCCTTTTGCACCGGATGCACTGCCGGATGACGGCTGGCTGGATCTCTGTGTGGTAACCGCCGGCTCCCGGCTCCGCTTCACCTATCTGCTGCTCCGAAGCGTACTCGGCGGTCGCCACAAGACCTGTAAAGGCGTAATCCTGCGCCGCATCCGCCAGGCTTCCATCCATCTGGACAAACCTCTTCCCGTCCATACGGATGGTGAGGTAATGGGTTATTTCCGGGATCTGGACATTACCTGTCAGCCTCAGGACTTTCGGACCGGCTGGTAAAATAGGAAGGCTCCACATGATATTGAATCGCATAAACAGCGCCGATCAGTAAAACGGCCGTCAGCACGGTAATTCCCCAAAATACTGCTTCACTGCTATAGAAGAACCAAAAGATATCGGTCTCCGACATAAGAACAGAGGTCACATTCACTGCACAATGGAGCAAGATCGGCGCCAGCATACTTTGAAAGCGATGATATACGTATCCGAGGAGCAGTCCGATAAAGAACGCAAAAATCCCCTGGAGTATATTTCCGTGGCTGACCGCAAACAAAAGGGCCGATAAAACGATCGCCATGTTTGCCCCCATCTGCTCTTTCATGCGCCCCATGGTCAGCACCCGGAACACCAACTCTTCCGCTACCGGTACGATCAGTCCGATTCCAATCAGCTCCACGAGCAAATGGCCCTGATACAGGACACTGCTCACTTCTTCAAAACTCTCCGCATATGTCTCTGTCAGACCGCTTATCGCCAGCAGGTGATTTAACATAATACAGGCGCCAAAGCCCGCCGCAATCACCGCCAGATAATATACCGCCGAGATATGCTTACGTACCGGCTTCTCTATTCCCTGCCGCTCCAGACGCCGCTGATCTATCCGCATATAAAGACACTGAATAGGAATCGCAATCACAGCCGCGGTGATGGTCAGTTCATAACTATATTTTGAGAGAAGCGTCAGCGCCTGATTTACCAGCTCATCTGTACTCATCCCTCTGTTATGGAGCATCACATAGGCGCTCGCTAAAACGCCCCCGATCTGTCCCAGCAACGCCATAAGCCCCATATACGTAAAATACGGATACACAAGCCGCCATAAACGGCGGCCTGCGCTTTCTTCCTGCTTCATATAATTCTCCGATTCTTAATTTGCTTCTCTCTGTCAGTCTTCCATTGCCTTCATTATACCGCACTTACTCTCCTGATGCAACCGAAACCAAAATGGATCCGCGCGAACCGTTTCTTCTAATCGCTCTCACTTCTTAACCACAAAACAAAATTGAGCTCCATAATTGCCTCAATTCACACTTAAAACCCCATCCTATATTCATTACATTTTCTCCGCATGTTTGAAATATCCTTGTCGATCGTAGACTTTGACACGCCCAATTCCTTAGCAATTTCGTCGTATATGTAACCGCCATATTTCATTTTTATAACATTTTTTTCTCGCTCACTAAATTTGTCAAAAAAATGATGGAAGTCGTAATTACGGATTAAATTGTCTTCAAAATAATCCTCCCGGCCTTTGTCCTTCAAAGAGTCCATGGATGCAGTGTCATCTGCATTTCTCTTTTTGGCCCTTTCTTTGGTGTATTCCCGATATATCTCTTTTTTCATGATGTGCAGCGCAATTGTTGAAAACCTGCCCCTCTTCTCATCAAATACTTTCGATGCCTTGCATAACCCCTCCGCCGCATAAGAATAATAATCATCCCAATTCATCCGAAGAGGCCGAAGTGAAAAATTATCAGGATTGGTTGAACCGCTATTTATCAAACAGCAAATTCCGCCTTTCTGTGGACGGAGTATGCGGACCGGCTGCCAAAAAAGCTTCCATCGCTGCCATTCAGTACTATTTGAATATAACGTACAAGGCCGGTCTTGCCGAGGACGGAAGCTTTGGCCCCCACTCAAAAGCCAGCTATTCCGCTGCGATTGGTTCCTTCAAAAGGGGATCTTCCGGTGACGGCGTCCGGGTGATTCAGGGTCTGTTGTATGGACATGGATTTGACCCAAATGGTTTCGATGGAAAATTTGGCCCTGGAATGGAAGCTGCTGTTAAAGCATTCCAGCAAGCAAACGGGTTAGCCGTAGATGGCCGTGCCGGTAAACTTACATTTGGGTGTCTGGTTCAATGAGCCGGACAGCACACTAGACACTTTTCAATTTTTAAGGAAAGGAATGCGTTCATGTAAAATGAATGAGATCATAAAAATATTTGAAGTAGACTTCGTTTCTTTTGTTACGGGGCTGATCATTATCCTGGCGGCTGTGGCCGCTTTTTTAAAAGTGACAGAACCCATTATCACAAGAATACAGCAGTCTGTAATAAGAAAAAAGGAACTTGGAGATCAGGCCGCGACCATCCTGAAACATACCAGGATGATCGATGATATTGTGAAATGCCTGCAAGAACTTGAAGATCTCTCCAATCATAAAGACGAAGAAATCGCGTCTCGTTTAGATAAGCTGACCGAGATGCATATTTCCAGTGAAATCGATCACCTTCGTTGGGAAATTATTAATTTTGCCTCCGCTTTAGCGAATGGCAAAAAATGCAGTAAAGAACAATTTGATCAAATTATCGGTCAGCACACAAAGTACAAAAAGCTTTTAGAAAAGAACAATCTGGAAAATGGTCAGGTTACACAATCACGGAAGCTCTCCCTTTTGCTAAGGCGTCTCAGGTTCGAACGGATGCATTGAATTCGCTTATTCTTGGGGTCTCCATGTTTCTAATCTGGACACCCTGCATTATGACAATGAACCACCCCAAAATCCGGAGGGTTCAGAATTAGCATTAAGAAGCATCTTCTTGCAAATAAGCAATATAGGGATCAGACAGAAAACCGAAAAAAACAGCAAATGATCCTCGAAATCCAGGATTATTGAAACGGACTGGAGAAGAAAAAGATTTTTGGATGACGGAAACACCGACATGTCGGGACCAATCTCAGAGAGAATGGCAATCGCCTAGTTAACTGCCAAAGCAACAATAACAAAATTGCTCTGGCAGTATAAAATGATATCAAATTGAAGGGCAGGGTAAGGCTAAAAATTCATGCTTGTTTTTCGCTTCTCATCAATTGCTCTCACTTTTGTACCCGCAAACCCGGAGACAAAAGCTAATGCGATGCTTATGACTATGTTAATCGCTTCGCTTGCCGGGTCCGATTCCTGAGTCCCGACATACATCTCGGAGTAGGCAATATCGCCGTCGCTTAAATCGCCCATGTCCTCGCTGAACAGTTCATCATCCTCAGAGATAAGCCCCTGCTCCAGCATATATTTGTATACTTCTTCGTCGAGCTGGTCATATATTTCATTCATAAGCGCATCATTTCCTTCGGTCACACCCACAGTGGCCGAGATAGCATATCCGGTGCCGAAGGAGATAGCCGCTAATGCCAAAGCAATGCAAATACCCTTTTTCCAGTTCCAGTTAAGCAACAGCCCTAAGACAAAAGCCGCAGCCGCAATGAAGATATACGGAACGAATATAACCATAAAGCTGAACA
>Ga0153928_1000013_pt1 | contig 98236 bp, 89 predicted proteins | sample TSNJ012MetaG_FD_106656 | JGI IMG/M metagenome (GOLD analysis project Ga0153928, IMG submission 106656) | Attine ant fungus gardens microbial communities from New Jersey, USA - TSNJ012 MetaG | ecosystem: Host-associated > Fungi > Mycelium > Unclassified | place: USA: New Jersey, Wharton State...
ACATAAAATCAATAAATTTGCAAGTGTTTTAAGTAATAAAAAAAGCCTTATTTCAAGGCATTTGTAGGGCTTTTGATGTGATTATGCTACCAAAGATTTATGGTGCTAACTTCTAAAGACGGGAACATCTATAATAGGGGGAATATTATAGGGCAAATTCTGTTATAACGCATATCAGGGGGCTGATATATTTGAAGGTTATTCCACGGGAGGATGGGGCACAAACTTTTGGGATGAGAGCGAGATGATATCAGGGTTATAGATTTATTATTACGAGAGTGCAATGGATTATTTTGACGAAATAGAAAGAGAGTCATATGAGATAGGGAAATTTATTCCTCAATATTAAAAGTGAACTTTTAAGATTATAATAAAAAATTTGAAAGAAGGAATATTAATGCTAAATCAAACGAAAAAATCCGCCAATCGCAAGGTACAACGCTTCATCACTATTATGCTTGCCGTCGCTCTCATGCTGGCCGGTACCGCCTGTTCCACAGATACGGGCAGGAACAATACCAGCACTTCAAATAACAGCGCGACCAGCCCCGGAGCGATTGAAAGCAACACGCCGGAGGAATCAGGGAACGACACAACGGCTCAGGAATTCGATAATCTGACCGGGCCATCCGAGCCGGTTGAAGCGGATGTTAATAATGTGAATATGAAAGAGGTCACGCAAGCCTATCGCGAAATCCTTATAGAAAATGAATCCCATATAAAAGTCGGAAGAATTTGTATCGTGGACATATGCGGAGACAGTATCCCGGAATTATTGTATATTACTACTTTTGATACAGATGACAATAGAAAAGAGGAACTACACATATGGACATACAACGGAAGTGCGATTGAAATACTTGCTGATACGGTTGTGGATTGGAGTCAGGAATATGGTCCGTACAGTTGCGGAGAAATTTTTGTAACAAATGACGGAGGCTTATATACCTATTGCAGCGCCAGCAGATCAGGCTCGAATCACTGGAGTTATGAGATTCACTTCTGCTATAATTACAGTGATGAAAGCCAAATGTATTTAGCACACGCGATTACGTCAAGCTCCGTCATAAAGTATATCTATGGTTTCGATATATTTGACAGTTATTCCACGGAAGGCTGGGACGATTTGGAAAAATTTGATAAAGCGAAAGAAGCGCTTATGAGTAATGTAGCTGTTTATCTTTTTTCTGATAACTATGAGAACATGCAAGGCGTTCCTAAGCCGGAACAGATGCAGTATGACGAAGCCATGGAATACTTAGGCAGGTGGCAATAGAGCATTTATATTTTAGACGAGGAGCTTCATTATGAGAAAAAATATACGCATCTCCATGTGTCCGACACCCTCGTGGACTTTTGAAAGTCCTCATGTGCAGGATCAGCTGCGTTATTTCTTCAAGGCAATACGAAAGGTATACGGCTCGTCCGACTGGCCGGCAGAAACTTATTGGGAACGGGTCTTGCATGATTGAATGCCTTGATTTTTCCTGTTTTTTTAGATGTTGAGATTTCAGTGCTTTTTAATGGTTTTTGCTGTTCTTCCAGAGATAAACAATCCCGCTGCTGTAAGAACCGTTCCGCAAGCAGCGATCCATGTTATTTTCTCATGTAATACGATAATAGAAGTTATAACGGTAATGGCCGGAACCATGTAAATATAAATGCTCGTTTTTACTGCGCCCAATATCTTGACTGCCGTATTCCATGTAACAAAGCAGAGGGCGGAGGCGCCTAAGCCAAGAAATAGGATATTGAACAAGTTAGAAGACCTCGAAAATCTTTCTATGCCCCATTCAAAGGGAAAAATCAACAAAGCGGGTATCATAAAGAGTAGTCCATATAGAAATATCCGCCGGGTAGTCTGTATTGTGTTATGTCCAAATCCGCTTATTTTCCGTGTAAGTACCCCGTATACCGCCCATACGGCAGAAGCCAGTACAGCTAACAAGTCGCCAAGCGGATTTAACTTCAAAATCATGCTCCCATTGAAATTGATAAGGAAAATCCCCATCATAGCAACAACAAATCCAACGAAAAAGTTTGTCTTAAGTTTTTCGTTCTCTAAAAACCAATGGGAAAGGATCGCCGTAAAAAAGGGCGCGATTGAGATAATTACTCCGACGTTGGAAGCCAACGTATAGGTCAAAGCAATATTCTCTAAAAGGAAATACAGTGTAACCCCGCACAATCCGGCTCCCGCAAACATCAATTCCTGTTTCATGTTCGTCCCTTTTAATCTGCGCGGGAATATGATTGTCAGGGAAATCAAGCCTATACTGAAACGGTAGAACAAAATCTCAATCGGAGTAAAGCTGACAAGTAGTATTTTCGTAGATATAAAGGTTGTCCCCCATATCAAAATCGTAATGACCGCCGCCAAGTGGCCGGAAATCTCTTTGTTTGTTTTCAAACTATAACGCTCCTCGTCATAGGGATTAACCTTTATTTTCCTTGAAATACAACGCCAATCTTTGTCATTCAGGATCTATCATGTCTGGTGTTAGAATGGAGAATTTGTTTCTTGGATATTTTTCATTTTATTGAGCAAAACAAGCATATTCTCTGCATTTTCTTCGGCGTACCGTAGTGAAGTCAGTAGCTTGTCACATACCGAACTAATATCGTCCGTTTCTTTAGGTGTGTCAATAACCTCTGATATATTTGCTTGCGGGTTGCGGGATCGTTCATTTAGCATTCGTAAAATAGCGGAAAGTGAATAGTTAGCACAGCGAAGGGAGCGAATAATCTTTAAGCGCCGAATATCCACATCCGTGTATACCCGGTGTCCGTTTTGTTTTCGCTTAACAGTCAATAAGCCGTTCAATTCCCAATTTCGTAAAGTGTCCATAGAAATTTGCAGGTAATCAGCCGTTTCTTTTCTTGTAAGGTGCAGTTTATCTAGTTCCTGTTTGCTGCCGGACAATAGCAGATTTACAATTTCTATGGCTTCTTGGGCGTTCCTTTGCTCCTGCTTGATTTGCCGCAAATAATTTTCTGTAAGGCTTTCCGCTTCTGCAAGATTACCGGTCGCAGAGGTCTTGATTATATCAATAGCCTTTTTACGCAAACCGTTCTGTAAAACTTCCACTCTTAAAGCAGTCCGGGCAAGTTTGAATTGTTCTAAATGAAAATCAGTGAATACCCGATAACCATTTTGCTGCCTCACCGGTTTTGGAATAAGCTTAAGTTCCTCATAAAGCCGAACCGTATTAGGATGTATACCGATTATACGTGCCACCTCTGATGTTTTATAGGTGTTAAGCATACTTATAGATCACCTCCATTTAGACTTATATTAGAACTGTTCGGTTTACAATAACGAGTTTATCGCAGCAAGCAACCCGACCATGCTGATACCCATGCTCGGCATAATAATCCCCGGCAAGTCGTTAAACCATTCCTTTTTAATAAGCCGCAGCGTAATCCCTACAATCATAAAAGGCACCGACGTAAGCAAGGCACACCAAACCGGAAGCTGTAAATATCCTCGAATAATTGCAACCTCCAGCAGAATGGAAGGGATTATCACTAGACATGTAAAATAAAAAACAAAAGGAATCTTTATTGCGTCATAAGAAGCCTTCAAACCCTCTTCAAACGCTTCTATGCTCAAGTGCTTTTTGAGTGACTTGTACAGAATAGGATAGATACAGCACATAGTGTGTATCATAATGCCTCCCAAAGCGCCTAGGCAACTGATTGTACCGAAGGCGATGGACAAAGTTCTGTTAGAAATCTGCATTGCCATTGAAATAAATCCAAGAACATAAAGGGGGACACCAACTGCTGCCAAAAGAATAGAAAGTTTGAACCGCCACAAAGGCATTCTAACCCAATTACTTTCTATCAGCTTGTATTTGCCAAGTTTGTCACTATCGGTTCCTTTCCTATCAAAAAGCATGTCGCCAAAGGCACACAATATGCCGCCAGTCATACCAAGCAGTCCCAATATAAATTCGATAATGATCACCCCCATGATTTTATGCGGCCGGGTTATCCAATTTTCTTTTTCTCTACTTGATTCCAGGCCCTGTTTTCACACCAATAGACCATGTTTTCTGAAACGTCAAACACCATGGATACCACGGTCGGGCATACGGCCTGCGCAGTTTCCTTTAAAATCTCAAAGCAGTCTGCAACATCAAAATCATCCTCCGCATTGTCAAGCATCTCCACGGCCTTATTGTATCGGTCCCAACCCATCCACGGATGCTGCTCGGCATTGCTCTTAAACGGAGAGAAGTTCGTCATTACCGAGTACTCAGGCTTTGGCAGATACTGATATCCCTGTCCCGGAACAATCTGCAATACATTCCCCGCTTTATCAGACAACTGTGATTGAAATGTCACGCCGGGAATACTGTAAATAGTCTCACGTTCAATTATCTGCTTGATTTCTCCTAACGTCTTTTTGCCGAGAAGCAGATCAATGTCTACCGTAATGATATTGCAGCAATCCGCACTAACTGGATTACTTCTGTGATCGAACGGCCAACAGGTCGGCATGGCTACAAAGTCACCTCGTGCGTTAGCGCCAAACAGGGGAAGCCAGCCCTCTGTTTTGTCATTGATTGCAATATAAACTTTATCGTTTTCCGCCACAACCTTGTGTTTCATATCCAAAATATCAAGATTCCAGCCGATTATAGTTTTCTTTCTATTTGAAACGATACTCGTACACAACGTATTACCCCTCCCTAAATTACAAGCGTGTTAATGGTCCTTCAATAAAGTGTTCAGATTACTAACGATTGCATTAACAGCAAATCGAAAGGCTCCTCAATAGCATCCTTTCGATAACTGTCGTTGTAAGCATTATAACGGATTGCATCCGTTACGTCAAGAGCGCATTAATTACGCTATTCCCATCTAAAAAAACGAATGGAAACAGCGATACAAACGACTGCAAGCACAATCATCACAATAATGGGAAGTAAAACGCTGTCAGCCGGTAAACCGAGCGCAGCGGCTTTCAAGAGCTTTATGCCTTGCGTCAAGGGCATTACATCGGCTGCTTTTTGAAGTGCGGCAGGCATGACCTCGTAAGGTAAAGTAGCCCCGGAGAAAATAAGCATGGGGAAATAGAAAACGCAGATCAGCAGATTGGCTGTTTTGATATTGGGCGCGATCGCGGCAATCATCATCCCAATGCTATAAATAGAGAGCATCACCAAAAAGTACGCCCCTAAAAACGTTAGCCATGAACCGTCCATACGAAACCCGAAAAAAACCGCCGATACCAAGCAGACAAGGAGCAATGAAAAAATAGCAATAATGGCGTTGATAATAACCCGTACAAATAGTATCATGGCCGGACTAATCGGTGTTACCTTGAAGCGTTTCAGTATTTTCTTGTTGCGGTAATCGGAAACTTCCAAGGGCAGCGCCATTGCCCCGGTAGCACATATTCCAATCGAAGCCACCGCGCCAAAGGATTGTGCCAGGAATGAATAGGACGCCCCCGGGGACGCGGGCTCACTGCCATAAATGACGCCCAGAATAATGACCACCACGATTGGCATGAGTAAGCCAAAAATCATCATATCCATACTCCGCAGGGATATTTTTAGTTCCGTTTTCACCATCGTTCTAAATGCTCTCATGGTTGTTTTCCTCCTCGTCCGTATACCAAAGATACGCGTCCTCAAACCGCTCACACGGGCTGCCCTGTATGGCTTCCTTTACCGTTCCCTGAAAAATGATAGTTCCTTTTTTGAGAATCGAGATTTTATCGCACAAGGCTTCTACCTCATCCATAAAGTGAGAAGTGAGTAAGATGGTAAGTCCTTTTGCTTTTAGTTCGGAAAGGCATTTCCACACATCACGCCTTGCCCGTGCGTCAAGTCCCGTTGTCAGTTCGTCCAGAAAGACAACTTCGGGATTAGGGATCAGGGCAAGAATGATAAATAATCGCTGCTTCTGCCCGCCGGACAGTTCACTAACCGGGCATTTTTCTTTGTCGGAAATACCGAATTGCTTTAATAGAATTCTATAATCAGACGGTTTTTTGTAGAGAGCCTGCGTAAACACGCAAAGCTCGTCTACTCTTATTCGTTCCTGATAATGACTTTCTTGAAACTGTACGCCCACCCTTTCAAACAGTTTCTTGCGCTCCGTTTGAGGGTTCATGCCTAAAACGGTTACAGTTCCTTGGTCGTGTTTCCTGGTGCCTAGAATGCACTCAATCGTGGTACTTTTTCCCGCGCCGTTGGCGCCGAGCAGGCCAAACACTTCGCCACGGCAAACGGAAATATTCACATTTTGGATTGCCTTAATTTCAGCGTATGTCTTGCTCAGGTGTTCAACTTGAATTACTGTTTCCACTCTAAAACCTCCTGACTTTTTATTCTTTACAAAAGAATAACACCAGAGAAAAGTCTGGTGTTAAAGTGGAGGGTTTTGTTTTTATACTGACTTGCGGGTTATAAGGATTATGGAACAGATAGCGTTTGTTTTTGGCGGGTGGTTCTGGTATAATGTTAGTGTATTTCTTGTTTCACCGATTCTTAGGTTGGTATCATTTAATAAAAACATGCGGAAACAGCAGTTACAAAGGAACGGAAGTGAAAATTATGATATCTATTAGAAAGATGCAAAAAGATGATGTTGGAATACTTTATGATATTGCGCTGCGGTCTTTTCAGCCAGACTACGAAAAATATGGAGTATATCCGCCGGTAATAAATTTGAAACAAAAAAGATTTTTACCGCCGCTTCTATTTGGAAAAGTAATTCTCGCTGATGATATTATTATTGGCGGAGCATTTGTTATAGGATTTGGGAAAAAAGGGGAAATTGGTTCCATATTTATCGATACGCTTCAGCAACATAAAGGCTACGGGAAACAAGCGATGTTAATGATTGAAGAATTATATCCCCGAATTAAAAGGTGGAAATTAGATGTCCTTGCGGAAAATTATCACCTACACGGATTTTACGAGTCTTTGGGATACAAAAAAATTGGGAAAATGAGTGATAAGGCAAGCGGCTTGAACGGGTTGATTTATGAAAAAACAATTAAGTAATAATTTTTAACTTGCAAGACCTTTACCAATTGTAACGATAGTTTATCTATATTTTGAATGGAGATGAAGGTATGGAAAAGTGGTTATATGTTATGTTCATAGAAAGAGGCAAATCGTATAACAAAATTACCAAAGAGGTGATCACGAGACACGTGGAAAATATAAGAGCTCTGGATGACGAGGGGAAAATAGAACTCGTCGGGGCATTCAAGGGTTATCCCGGCGTCGCCGGCATGGTCATTTTCAAGGCCCAAAGCTATGAAGAAGCCGAAGATCTTTGCAAGAGGGAACCGCTTGTTGTGGAAGGCTATGCAACATATAAGCTGCGTAACCTGCAAGTGGCGAACAAGGATAATAACTATTTGCTGTAATAAACTCCCTCGGAACTAAGTTTCACTTTATGGAGGTTTAGAATGATAAGCGTTAGATATATCCAAGAGGCAGATAAGATTTTTTGGTTTACACTAGATAAGCACTTATCAGAAATAGAATTTGAAAAGAAAATAAGAGACAAAATGGGATATATAATACTAGAAGAAAAAACTCCGATCGGGTTACTAAGATACAATCTTTTCTGGGATAATATTCCTTTTTGTACAATGCTTTTCATAGATTGGGCATATCAAAAGAAGGGATATGGAAGAATTATAATGGAATTTTGGGAAAAGGAGATGAAACAATTAGGATATGGAATGATTATGACATCTACACAAGTAGATGAGGATGCTCAGCATTTTTATAGAAAAATGGGTTTTCAAGACGCAGGCGGATTGCTTATTAATATTCCGGAATATGAACAGCCCATGGAAATGTTTTTTATCAAGGCGATATAATAAATTTTAATAGAGGGGGGGGGGGAGCGCTTACGATTGTGTCAATTCACTTTCTTTGCTACAATAACGAACCTTCCATCTTTTTGAGAATATTCACAGGTGGAAAGCGTTAATAACTGGTCACCATACGTTGCTGTTTTCTCAATTTCATATAAAGAAGCTTCTTTACTATTCTGAACATAGTAATCAAATTCTTCCTTGCTATTTGCATCAATAAAATAATAATAGCGAAATACGTTAGTTTCATTTGTATTATATACGCGCGATAAAAATACGGCTATAATTTCATACTTTGAATCTTCTTTTAAGGTAGTAAATTGTATTATAGAATTTTTCTGATAGAATTCCTCTTTTTTGTAATTAATTAAATCTTCAAACATTTGTCCATACTTAGTCCTGTGTCCATAGATCAAATAATTCGTGCTGGGTTTCTCTAAGTCAAAATCCATGTCTAAAAAAATAGAGCCATTTTTAGAATCCTCTTTTTTATAATTGTGTGTTAAATAAAATAAATTATCGGTATCCTGCAAGACCGGGTAATCGATTTTAGTCCCTGGAATCATTAGCCATCCTACGATATCGGAATTTTCCTTTTGCAATTCTTCCAGTTGTATCATTTTTTCAGTTTTGTTTTCTATTTCAGCGGCGGTTTCTTCATTTTTCTCATAAAAAATATGAGCAATCTCTTTATTGTTTTGTCCTTCTTTATAGTTACAATAAAAATCATAGCAAATATAAAAGCTGCACGTAATGAAAATAACGAGACAAATGATTTGCATTTTGTTTATGTCTAGTTTCTTTCTGCGCTTTATCTTTTTCAATATATGCTTCCTCCATTAAAACCGGTCCCAAAAGGTCATGCTTGCATGAAAAAGCATTTGGTATCAATTTAATTTTGGTTTTTTATGAAATACTACGATTCCTATTATTGATAGAATCATCAAAATGAATATATTATCAAATGTTTGTGTTGTACCGGTTTTAGGGGTTTCATCTTTTTCGAGCTGCTCATTGTCTAATTGCGCCAATACATAAGTGCTGAAATGCTCCGTTTCAAAAGCTGCATAATTTACTCCTTCTATTGTTGTTATTGATACAGAATAAGGGGTTTTTGTTCCATCATCAGCGATTCTGTATACCATTATATTTGAAGCATCAAAGTTTTGTGGTATTGGAATATTAATTTTAACCTTGCCATTGGGCTGTATTTCTACGCCACCGGATTCTAGCTTAATTTCAAAAACAAAAATATTGACAGCATCTTTTAAAACGGTACTTGCAACATCAAACATGGAGCCACTGGTTAATCTGGTTGCAAGTAAAACCGTATTCTCCGGTAATTCCGCAGTGGTTGATTCTAACCGGATTCCTGTACTTCCATCTTCATCCGTTACCGGTACTTCAATTTTTTCAGTAGCAGATATAGTTCTGTCTCTATAAATTGTTACTTTTTCTCCGGAACCATCTGCTCTCGTAACAGTAACCCTTACAGCCGCTACCTTTGCTACATCAATTTTCGTACTGGTCTTTGTGGATGTGTATATTGTAGTTGCCAGAAGCTCATCCGGATAATTGGAATTTTCAGCTCCGGATGAATATTTTCGTTCACCGGATGGGTAGTTATCATAACTATTTAAATATCCGCTCCATGATTTATCTTTTTTATAATTTATTGCTTCCAGATTCCCATTACTGTCCTTCGTAAAAAATTCATAAATAATGTTAGCGTTTCCTTGCGATAAATTAATTGGCTCTGTAAGGTCAAAAATAACTTCTAACCTTTGAGGATTTTCGCTACTTTTTAAGCTTATCTGAGCATTTTGAATTAAATTAGATCCCGCGGCAAAAACATGACCAGGTATTATCGTTAATGCTAAACAGAATGTAATTGCTAATAATACAATTTTTTTCATATCTTTTCATCCTTGCATAATATATTTACAGTCAGTTTTAGGTAATAAATCCAATTCATAAATGACTGTATAAGAAAACGGAATCGGAATTATTAAAAGGGATCTTCTTAAATATAATCTTCGACAGGATTCATATATCCATTATTTGTATTGTATCGGTTCTTCATTCCTGTTTTCCTTTATTACCAAAATTTGTCTGCTCATTTAAAAAATATATTGTATTCTATTTTAAATCGTTATATGATATTTTTAGACATCAATATACTTTAAAACGGAAAAAATGCGCACAGGAAACATTAAAGGAAAAACAAAATGGCAAAGAAAATTACGTTAACGGGAAATGATAATTCTATCAAGCATTTAATGCAGGCGGATGCCAAATTAGCAAAAACGATTAATCTTATTGGAGATATAACCTATGAGATTGAACCAGATTCGTTTCAGTTTTTAATTGGAACGATTATAGGGCAAATGTTATCGAATAAGGTCGCGGATGTTATCTTTGACCGTTTTTATAAGGTATGCGGAAAAAATATAACCCCGGAAAATGTTCTTTCCATAGAGGAACAAACGATTCGTGATTGCGGTATTTCAAAAGCCAAGGTGAACTATATCTTGGATTTTACGAAGATAATCAAAGAAGAGCCAGATTTTTTTGATAAATTCCATGAGATGCCGGACCATGAAGTCATGAAGCGCCTAACCAGTTTTAAGGGGATTGGCATGTGGACAGCAAAAATGTATTTAATATTTGTCTTGAATCGGCTAGATATATTGCCTTTTGAAGATGGGGCTTTTTTACAATCCTATCGATGGTTATATGAAACAGAAAATATAGAACCTAGGAATATCAAACAGAATTGTAGTATATGGTCCCCCTATTCCTCCATAGCCTCGCGCTATCTATACAGAATCTTAGATCTGGGATATACCAAGTACAGAAATATAGATGAGGCTCGTGCTGATGACCTAAGGCTAAAATATTGAACTAGTGTGCTGGACAGTACACTAGATTTAAAAGGTACGCTGGTTATGGTCAAGCATCTGCCATTTTTTTAATAATCCCGCAGCATTTATAATTTCTAAGCGGATAAAATTCAATCGGAACCTCTTTTTCCTGCGCCAGACGATAAAGGTGGAGCAGAACCGGGTCGTCCTTGTCCTGTTCACGGATCAGAACCTTCCAGGGCATCCGGCGAAGCAGAACCCTCGTGGTCTCACCGATCCCCGGCTTAATCAAATGGATATCGGGAATACGGAAATCTTCTGCCAGCTTCCGCACTTCATCCAAACCGGTCACCGGACTATGCGGCAGGATACCGGTTTCGCCAAAAGTAAAATGCGATTCCACTGCCCGGATAAATTCATACGAAACGTCCTCGTCTGCCAGATTCCGATAATAAACGGCTCCGTGAAAATCCTCCGAGCCGATCAGATCCTCGCGCAGGACGGTCCGGCTGATTAGTCCGGAGACAGTGCAGTTTAAGCAAGAGCTGGGAATCAGAATATCCTCATGGGTACCGCAAAGATCGGTTATGTTCGCCGGATCGGCCAACACGGCGAGAGAAGAGGACACACCGGGATAGTAGTCGGCGATCGCCTCTTCGAGCTGGCGCAGGATGGCGCCTTTACCCGTCCAGCCATCTACGAACTGAAGGCTCTCCGGCTGATGACGCGACAGGATATAGTGCATCGCGTTTCGGTCGATTCCGCGCCCCCGGATAATTGATACCGCGTAATGTGGGACGCGGAGGCCGTATTTCCGATCCAGGTAATGCTTCATCAAAATAGCGGCCGGAATACCGGCTCTGGCAAGTGAAACCAGAACGACACGGCGGCCTTTGTTTTGATAGACGAGCTCCGATACACGGCAAACTGCCTGGGCGGTAGCCTCCCCGTAATTTTTTAGCGCGATTTCATAAGCCATCCGGTAAGGCGGACTTGGCTGGTATTCGAGCGGGAGCATTTCCGAATAGTGTGTTCCTGTCTGGATGGCGCGTTCGCGTTCTTCGGCGGATTGGGGCGGCAAAAGTCCCGAAATATCTTTCAATAATATGGTTACATCATCCGGTGAATAAGAGCTGTTCATCTAATTCCTCCACTGTAATAATTGAATATCCCGGCATCCTGCGTCCCGCAAAGCGCCATACAGGTCGGACAGGCCGGCCACAGACGCTTGTGGCGCGTCATGAAACACGAAAACCTGATCATACGGCTTCAAGTTATAGACGTATGTGGTACGTGCTTCGTCGTACATGCTTCGGAGCCGGTAACGGTTAAAAAAGGGATAATCCGGCTCTGCACTGGGCAGAATCGGACTCCGTGTGGTGGCATGAAAGGTAACCTCTGCGCACCCGCACTCTCGCTCCAGACAATCCGCCAGCAATAGCGGAGGGTATACGAATTCCTCGGTTCCCAGCACGAGGACCCGGCGTCCGGCCAGTGTGGAGAAATCCGCATGGCGAAGCAGACCCCTGATCATTTGCAGACAGCTTTCCTGATAATGGCGGGTGGATGTACCGATTCGTGTATTGATATAGCCGGAAATTGTGCGAACAGCCGGCAGGGTGCTTCCGTCCGGAGACGGCTTTTTGCGGAGGCGCTCTTCATAGGTATAGCGCTCCAGCAAAGGCGTATAATCGGTAGGCGTGACTTTCACAAGATAGGTACAGATGATTCCGTCGCGTTCAAACTGTCCCAGCGATGCCTCCGGCATTGCATTCAAAAGGGAGGCGATGCCGAATTTTAGGTGTGTGCCGTATTCTTCACGCAATAACCGGACAATATTGGAGATGGTGTTACCGGTGGTCACCTCGTCTTCCGCAAATACAATCCGGTCGACTTGGGACAATTGCTCTTTTAGATGGTTCTTCGCGAGCTTTTGCTCGGTGGCGTGACTGTGGGCTTCTGAAAAGTAAATATACTCCGCCCCCGGCACTGTTTCCCGCGTGGTCTGAAGGTAGAACAGGTCCTCCAGCGAATGACAGGCGATGGCCGCGCCTATGGCTGTAGCTGTTTCGGCAAAGCCAATCATCAGAAGACGTTCGCCGGCGTGGCGCCGGTACAGCTTGTCCGCGAGGCAGCGAAGTAGTGACAGCGTTTTGGAAGGCGCTGCCGGAAAGTGTTTCCCCTGCAATGGATTCACCAGCAGATAGGGGCGTTTTGTATTATTATCCCGTTTTGCAATCTTTACCAGATCTTTTTCGGTATAGGGTATTTTTGTTCTCATCGTAGTATCTCTCAATCCTATCGGAATTTCTAAATTCACTAAGCTCGAAAAGGCAGTATTCAGGCGGGCTTAGTACCAAACACCTCGCCAAGTGTTCATAGTATAGCATTTTAGAAAAAGAAAGTACAGCCAGAAATTTTACAATATTAGTAAGATTTTTTGCGAATTTATGATATAATAAAAAAATCAGGCTTTTTAACACTTTACTTGTCAGGACAAGCCGTTTCTCTAAAGGCCGTTGGGCAATGATAACACATGAAAGGATGTGCTGCCAGGTGGAATTACAGAATTTTAGCGTCCAGGTGAATACGGCGGAGATAAGCTCTCTCACGGCTTTTGCCGAAGCGGGTGGAGCCTATCATAATTTTCAAAAAGATACGGTGTTTGTGCGGTTGATCGGCTTTGATGGACGGGAGGAGTATCTGCAGGAGCTTGCGGCCGTGGATGAAGTATTGACAGCCCGGCAGGAGAAATCCGGCATCGGGTATTTACGGATCCATCAGCTGGATTCCTATCTGGCTCCGGAGCAGGCAGAGCGCTATGCGTCATTGCGGGAACAAGGCGAATTCCCCTTCCACTTTGAAAATGCTATGTGGGAGCGCGCGATGAATCAGGCATTTAAATCGGTGTACCATTTGTTTCACCGGGTATCTCCGCGAGTGAGCGATACAATTACACGAAATTTTACGGTCAAATTTTACTGTTGGATGGAACGCTATATGCCTCTGCTGTTCCGGAAGACAAAGGGTCTGGGAGGCTTTCCGAAGTTAATCCTGGACGGCTCTTTAAAGAAACAGGAATATTTGTTTCTCTGGTTTTTGGTACAGCTCGGCTGTGATGTTTTATATCTGAATCCGGAGCAGGATCTGCCGGATGCGTTTGGTATGCTTTTGGATTTTTCGAGAGTGCGTTACGGGGAACAGACCGGAAGCCTTTCGATTCCGCTGCCCGTTACCGTCTCCCCGAAGCCCGTGGCGCCTCTGCCGACAGGGCCTGTGCGTATCGACGCTTCTCGTTTTCGGCGTCCGGATCGGGAGAGGGAGCTTTCTCAGCCTCCGGCAGCGAGACCGGCGGCCAACCATATGCCTGTGCCGTCTCCGCCTTCCCATCCTGTACCGCCCGCCGCGGCACATGTACGGCCGGGGGAGCCTCTGGACTACGAGGAACTGGCGGGATTTGCCTCGTCGGTGGTGTTGATTGGTGTCTATAATGAGAAAAAGGAGTGCTTTAAGACCGGCTCCGGCGTATTTATCAATGCGGATGGCTACATACTGACAAATTTTCATGTGGTAAATGGAGGCGTCTATTTTGGCGTACGTCTGGAGGATCAGGAGGAAATCTTTTACACGGACAAGCTGATTAAGTATCACAATCTGAATGATTTGGCACTCCTGAAGATTGACAATGCGAGCCGCCCGATCCCTATCTACCGGGGAGCGGAAAAACCCCGGCGGGGTCAGAAGGTCGTAGCGATCGGCAGCCCGTTGGGTCTGATAAATACCGTATCCGATGGCATTATTTCCGGATTCCGTCAGATGAATGAGGTTTCGATGATACAGTTTACCGCACCGACCTCGCCTGGCAGCTCCGGAGGCGCGCTGCTGGATCTGTATGGGAACCTGATCGGGATTTTGACGGCAGGATTTGACGGTCAGAACCTGAATCTGGCGGTGGACTACCAGACAGTGCTGACATTTGTACGTGGATTTATTTGAACCTGTTGTAAATCATATATTACAATGTTATAATGGCTGTAAAATGACAAAAAGTGAGGGCGTATGTTTGATAATGTGGAATTTCAGAATATAGAAGATTATTTTAAAACGTATTCCCTTCGTACACCGAAAGGAGTATATTTCTATCGCTTTTCTGATTATAATAATGAATGGAACACTTTTTTATCTCGTTTTCTGCAAGAAACGAAAAAGTGCGGCGTCTATATCAAAGGTAAAATTTCTAACCCAGACCAACGGCAGCTGGATTTTTATGAAGAAATAATGGGGCTTTCCTTCCGTCTGGATCCGGTCTTTCTCGATGGAGCTCTGGCGAAATGGCTTCCGCGCCTTCCGGGAAAGCAGCGTTCCGCTCTGGTGGAAGCCCTGTGGGAAATGCTCGACAAGCTGCGGAAAAGCGGGAAAACGGAAAATATGCTGCGTAACGCCTATATCAAATTTATGTGCTGGTTCTATTACCGGTTTGAGCGCGTCCTGACCCATATAGGAAAGGAGCCGCTTCCGAAGATCCTATATGAAGGAGCTGTCGGCGATTACCAGCTGAAGCTGCTGTGCATACTGGCCCGCGCCGGATGTGATATTTTACTGCTTCTGCCGGATGGGGAGGACGAATACCGCAAAGCGGATCCTTCCCTTACCTGCACCCGAAGGATGATGAATCCAAGGCCGGAGCCGTTTCCGCCTGGCTTTTCCGTGGCTTCGCTGCCAACTCCGGAGCTTCCGCAGGAGAGACAGCCGACTCGGGGACCGATCCATCCGCAGCCGTCGGCAAATGCGCGGCGGACATCTGCGGCAGCGCCTGTTTTCCAGGCAGATCTGCCGCAGAGCACGGTTAACATTAATACATGGCTGACCGGTAATCTCATGGAGGACTCTCTAAAAACTTTGGAGCAAAGAGGCAGTCAGCCGGCTTCTTATTATAATATGTTCGTTCGCATGCGAGGCGCGGAAGACCGGAACACTTACCGGAATGACCTTCTGCGCTGGAAATTAAAGCTGGAGGGCGCCGGACGCAGGGTAACCATCGTGGAGCAGATGATTCCCATGCCTTCCGTGGATGAGATCCAACAGGTGGAACGCCGAAATGCAGCAGATCGGCAGCAGTTGCTGCGGCAGCTGGCCGGCCAGATCCATTTTCCCAAATGCCGGGAATTGGAGCTGCTTGTGAAAAAAGCGTTTCTGGATATTTTGAATGATCGCGAAGACGGTACACTGCAGCGGCTGATTAACCGGGCGGTCTGCCTGCTGTGCTGGATCCGGCGCTATATTCCTGAAATATTCGCTGACTGGAAGCTGGGAAGTCTCCCTACCTTTATTTACTATGGTGTCTGCGCGAATGAGAATGAAACGGTCTGGATCCGGATTCTTTCGCGGCTTCCGGTGGATGTGTGGGTGATCTGCCCGGATTTGTCCCTGCCGGACAAGCTGGTGGATCCGCTCCTGTTTGACAGGACTTATGAGCATTCCCTGCTGCCTGAGACATTCCCGAAGCAGGTGGACAGCGTACGTTTCGGTACCGTAGCGTATCATGCGGAACAGGATTTAAACACGATTATGTACCAGGATTCTGGTATGTACCGAAATCTTCAATTTAAAAAGGCAATCCCGGTTCCCATTCAGACCATCTATGAGGAAATTGCGATCCTGTGGGATCAGGAGGCCAAATACCGTCCTAATTTTGAAATTTTAACGGACCGGGTGATGGTACCTGTAATTTGTGCCAAGGTTTCCGGCGTTCCGGGTGGTAATCCGGAAAAATACTGGAGCGATATTGGAAAGCTGCTGGGTGAGGATACCTTTGTTACGGATAAGGTCCCTATTATTAACCGCAGCACACCGAATCCCATGACGCAGTATGCGCCGTCCTTCCTTAAGAACCGGAAGCTGCAGATTCAGAAAATTAAATCGCATCCGGCATATCCGTACGCGTTTATCCGGGAGGATATGCAGGACTATATGTTTGACAAGCTGCAGCAGTTGATTGACCGTGAACTAATTACCGGAACCTTTACGCAGGGCACGGAGTACACGATCATCAGTACCGCACTGAATCTGGACAAGCAATTTTTGCGCATGATTCAGAAGTACGATTTTACGAAGACGATTCCGGGGCTTGTGCTGGTAAATACCGGGGAGCAGCAGTATAGTCTGGAGGATGGCATCCTGACGGCGTACCTGAGTCTGCTGGGCTTCGATGTAGTTCTCTTTGTCCCGACCGGTTACCAGGTGATGGCGCGGTATTTTACAAAACCATTTTTCGTGGAACAGCAGGCCGGGGAATATATGTATGACCTCAGGATACCGGATTTGAAGCGAATGTCCAAAACGGCCCAGAAGGGAAGTTTGACAGATAAATTATTTAGAAGGGGAAGATAAATATGGGACTTGATTTTAGTCAGAATAATCAGAGCCTGAGCGCACAGCCGGCTCCTGCCGCGGCAGCGGAGGAGCTTATGGTAAAGGAATACAATATTCAGGCGGATCGGCAGCAGTTGAAACGGGAATTAGTGAACTCCGCAGAAGTGGACCGCCTGGTCAGTACGATCAGTGTACACGACCCGGAGTCGATTGTCACTTTCGGAAGCGAGGTAGCAGAAGAAATATCCCGCTGTTCCGATGCGATCCTGAACAGCATGAACATGGACCAGATCAATGATTCGGGTGAGATGCTTCAGCTTTTGGCAAAGGTAATGGACAAATTTGATATTGATGAGATCAAAGAGGATCCCGGCCTGTTCAAAAAGCTGTTCAGCAATATGAAAAAGCAGCTGGAGCAGATCCTCGCGAAATATCATACGATGGGTGATGAGGTCGACAAAATTTACGTGAAGCTGAAACAGTATGAAGCGGAGATCAAAAACTCAAACAAGAAGCTCGAGAATATGTTTCAGACGAATGTCAAATATTATCATGATCTAGTCAAATACATTCTGGCCGGTGAGCAGGGAATCCAGGAGATTGATGCCTATATCGGACAACGCCGCCAGGAGATGGAGGCGAGCGGTGATACTTCCATCCAGTTTGAGTTGACCGGTCTTGAACAGTCGCGAGTCATGCTGGAGCAGCGGACGCAGGATCTGCGGGTGGCGGAAAATGTTGCCATGCAGTCAATCCCCATGATCAAAACGATGGAATTCAGCAACATGAACCTGGTTCGCAAGATTAATTCTGCCTTTATTATCACGATGCCTGTATTCAAGCAGGCTCTATCACAGGCGATTCTCTTAAAGCGGCAGAAAATCCAGGCAGAAGCGATGTCGGCGCTTGACGAGAAGACGAATGAAATGCTGCTGAAAAACGCACAGAATACGGTAGCGCAGTCGAAGCTGACAACGCAGCTGGCCTCCGGCAGCTCGATTAAGATTGAAACGCTGGAAACCACTTGGCGTACGATTATGAGCGGGATTGAAGAGACAAAGCAGATACAGGATAATGCGAGACGGCAGCGCGAGGAAGACCAGGTGCGCCTGAACACGATTAAGGAAGAATTTAACAAAGCATTTGTCCCGGGAAGTCCGAATTAAGACCGAAACGGGCAAAAATATAGAAAAAGGAGAATTAAACAATGCCGATTAATTTACAAAAAGGACAGAAGGTAGATCTGACAAAAGGAAATCCCGGTTTAAGTAAGCTGATTGTTGGACTTGGCTGGGACACAAACAAGTACGACGGCGGCGCTGACTTTGACCTGGACGCTTCCGCGTTTCTGCTGGGAGAGAACGGAAAGGTTACGACGCAGGGGGACTTTATTTTCTATGGCAACCTGAAACATGCAAGTGAGTCGGTTGAGCATATGGGTGATAATCTGACCGGCGAAGGGGACGGAGATGACGAGCAGATTACGATAAATCTTTCCCAGGTGCCTGCCAATATATCCAAGATTGCGTTTACGGTTACGATCTATGAATCCGATAAGCGCCGGCAGAATTTCGGCCAGGTTTCCAATGCCTACATCCGTATTGTGGACGAGTCGACCGGTGCGGAGCTGATCCACTACGACCTGGGCGAGGATTTTTCAATCGAGACAGCCGTGTCGGTAGGTGAGTTGTACAAGCATAATGGCGAATGGAAGTTCAACGCAATTGGAAGCGGCTTCCAGGGCGGTCTTGCCGCACTGTGCGCAAATTACGGGATTGAAGTGGCATAACTAATTAGTGTGATGTCCGGCTCATAATTTGTGAAACTGCACTCCCTTTCACTAAAGATGAACTGGACATCACACTAGCGCGCCCTTTGGGTGCGCGAGCGATCGAAGAAAGGACGGACCAAGATGCCAGTAAGTTTACAAAAGGGACAGAAGGTCAGCATAACAAAAGGAAACCCCGGCTTGCAGCACCTGCGGGTAGGCATCGGATGGGACATCAACCAATTTGATACGGGTGGTGATTTTGATCTGGATTCCGCTGCGTTCCTACTGACAGATACCGGCAAAGTCAGCCGACAGGAGGATTTTATCTTCTTCGGGAATCTGATGCACCCCAGCGGATGCGTTGAGCATAAAGGCGACAATCTGACTGGAGAAGGGGAAGGCGATGACGAGAGCATTCTGGTAGATTTATCGAAGGTGCCGTCGAATCTAACCCGAATGGTGTTTACAGTTACGATTTACGAGGCGGAAGCACGCCGTCAGAATTTCGGCCAGGTTTCCAACGCGTTTGTACGTATATTAGATGCGGATAAGCAGGAGGAACTGCTCCGGTACGATCTGGGTGAGGATTTCTCCATTGAGACAGCTGCCGTATTTGGGGAATTATACAAGCATAACAACGAATGGAAATTTAACGCAATCGGAAGTGGATACCAGGGAGGGCTTGCGGCTCTCTGCAATAATTATGGAATCGAGGCCGAGTAACAGGAGAGGAGATTAATATGTCAATCAGTTTACAAAAGGGTCAAAAAATCAGTCTGACGAAGGACAATAGTTCATTAACCAAAATCATGATCGGTCTGGGCTGGGATCAGGTGAAGCCGGCGAAAAAAGGCTTCTTTTCCGCGAAGCCGGCCGATATTGACTGCGACGCTTCTGTGATTATGCTGCAGAACGGAAAGCTTCTCGGAGTACAGGATCTGGTGTATTTCGGAAATCTGAGGCACAAATCAGGAGCCATACAGCACATGGGGGATAACCTGACCGGTGCGGGAGAGGGAGACGATGAGCAGATCCTGGTGGAGCTGGATAAGCTGCCGGCTTCGTATGACCGGCTGGTGCTGGTGGTGAACATTTACAGCGCGGTGCAGAGGAAGCAGCATTTCGGTATGATTGAGAATGCGTTTATTCGTGTGATCGATGGAAAAACCAATCAGGAAATGTGCCGGTATGACCTGAAGGAGAATAATGATGGTATGACGGCGATGATTTTTGGTGAGGTATACCGTCATAACGGAGAATGGAAGTTTAATCCGATCGGTCAGGCTACGAAGGATCCGGGACTGAAGGAATTGACACAGCGCTACATGTAAAAAATAGATAAAGTTCAGGGCCGCAAGAGGTTCAGGATAGCTTCTTGCGGCACTATCGGATAAAATGAAACCTTTAGGAGATTTATATGAATATTATTGGATTGGATCCTGCACAGGTGGAAGCTTCGAAGCAGAAATACGGCGACAACCGCTTGACGGAGCAGGAATCAGAAAGCTTTTGGAGTAAATTGATCGGAAATTTTGGGGACCCCATGATTAAAATTTTATGTGTGGCCCTGGTCATCAATATTGTTTTTGCCTTTCTTGGGCAGACCGAATGGTATGAATCGGTGGGAATTGCCATCGCCGTAATACTGGCGACTTTTGTCTCCACATTTTCCGAATATAGGAATGAGAACGCATTTCAGAAGCTTCAGGAGGAAGCCTCCCGGATTTACTGTAAGGTGTATCGGGAAGAGGCCCTCGTGGAGCTTCCGATTAATGATATTGTAGTGGGAGACTGTGTGCTGCTTCAGTCGGGGGATAAAATTCCGGCCGACGGGGTTCTGATTAACGGCAATATTAAAGTGGATCAGTCGGTTTTGAACGGAGAGAGCAAGGAAGCAAAGAAGATTTCGATGCCGTCCAATTATGTGGATCAGGAGTCCGCTATGGATTTTCTGAACCAGTATAAGGTATTCCGCGGCTCTGTCGTTTGCTCGGGCAATGCGGTGATGTGCGTGGGTATGGTCGGAGACAAGTCCGTGTATGGACAGATCGCGAGCGAGCTGCAGGCAGAGGATGAGAGGGATTCACCGCTTAAGGTAAAGCTTTCGAATCTGGCCAAGGGTATCAGTCGGTTCGGGTATATCGGCGGGATGGCGATTGCGGTTGCTTTTTTGTTTCAGCGCATAGTGATCCATAACGGCTTTGACTGGCAGCAGATTGTGCTGTACTGCTCAGACTGGATGACGGTTGTGAACGATTTGGTGGAAGCGGTAATGCTGGCGGTTATTATTATCGTAATGGCGGTACCGGAGGGTTTGCCGCTGATGATTGCGCTCGTATCCGCGCTGAATATGGGAAAAATGCTGAAGGATAACGTGCTTGTGCGCAAAATCGCGGGAATTGAGACAGCCGGCAGCCTGAACATCCTGTTCAGTGATAAGACCGGAACGATCACGAAGGGGCAGTTGGAGGCGGTGACTTTTGTAGACGGCTGCGCAAGGGAGTATGACAGCTATGAGAAGGTAATCGGCGAGCTTGGGAATCTATTGTCACTGAGTATTTATGGGAATACGGATGCTGTGGTTTCGGGCAGTGGCCGTGATATGAAGGTAATCGGCGGAAATGCGACAGAACGCGCGATCCTGGGCTATGCAGCGAAGAACAAGAACTCAAATGTAATTCAGGCCGCCAGTGTTTCTTCGATTCCGTTTAACAGCGCCAGTAAGTATTCGGCTTCTTCGGTAGAGGGCGATTATAATATGACGCTGCTTAAGGGAGCGCCTGAGAAGGTGCTGGATAAATGTAAGTATTACTATACGGAAAAGGGAGAGCGGGCGCCTCTGGGCGACCGGACGGCTCTGGAAGAGAAGATCAACCTGCTGGCCGGCCGTGCCATCCGTGTATTGGCGCTGGCTACCTCGGATGAAAAGATCCGGGAAGAGGCGCTACCGGAAGGGGAATGGACTCTGGTCGGAATTATCGGCATTCGCGATGAGGTAAGACCGGAATCCACTGCGGCAATTGCGGAGGTGCGAAGAGCCGGGGTTCAGGTAGTGATGATTACCGGAGACCGCAAGGATACGGCTGTGGCGATTGCGAAGGATGCCGGAATCATCTGCGAACCATCGGATCTGGTGCTGACCTCGGATGAACTGGCAGCACTCCCGGATGAGGAAATCAAGGCGAAGATGAAGAACATCCGTGTAGTAGCCAGAGCACTTCCGAGCGATAAGAGCCGGCTGGTACGGCTCGCGCAGGAGATGGATCTGGTGGTTGGCATGACCGGTGACGGTGTGAATGATTCTCCGGCTCTGAAGAAAGCCGATGTGGGCTTTGCGATGGGCGGAGGCACCGAGGTTGCGAAGGAAGCCAGTGATATTGTAATCATGGATGACAACTTCAGCTCGATAGACAAGGCGATTTTATATGGGAGAACGATCTTTAACAGCATTCGGAAGTTTATCATTTTCCAGCTGACGATCAACGTGAGCGCGGTATTGATTTCCTTTATATCGCCGCTTTTGGGCATGGAAAATCCATTGTCCATCATCCAGATTCTCTGGGTGAACCTGGTGATGGATACACTGGCGGCGTTGGCATTTGGCGGTGAGCCGGCTCTGCGCCGTTTTATGGAGGAGAGGCCAAAGCAGCGGGGCGAGAGTATTGTCAGCCGCTATATGTGGAGTGAGATCCTGACCGGAAGCTTCTGGGCGTTTGGGCTCAGCCTGATCTTCCTGCTGACACCTTTTGTGGCGGGCTGGTTCCGTCCCGATGCTGCGGACCGATATCTGATGACCGGTTTCTTTACTTTTTATATTCTGATGGCTGTGTTTAACGCGTTTAATGCCAGGACAGAGAGGAGGAATCTGTTTGACAATATTCATCAGAATCATGGCTTCTGGCAGATCCTCCTGCTGATTATCGTAGTACAGGTAACGATGACGTACCTGGGCGGTGATATCCTGCGCTGCTATGGGCTGATTGGGAAGGAGTGGCTGGTCGTAACGCTGATGGCGCTGACGATCATTCCGATAGATCTGATCCGGAAGGCTGTCATAGGTTCCGGAAAGCAGGCATCCTAATGGATTTGCTGGTTACAGATCTGGACCAGACGCTGATCTATTCTCATAAAGCAAAGCTGGGCCAGGACCGGGTATTGGTGGAAACGAAGGACGGCCAGGAGCTGTCCTTCATGACGGCCATCTCGGTACAGCTGTTGAATCGGCTGAAGGAGTACTTTGGCATCGTGCCGCTAACGACGCGCTCTCTGGAGCAGTATAAGCGCATTATCTTTCCCGGAGGGTGGATTCCCTACTATGCGTTAGTGGCGAACGGGGCAATTCTGCTTCGCAAGGGGCTCTTCGACGAGGCATGGTATGAGGAGTCCCGGCGCCGGATTCTGCCGTCAGAGGCGGAACTATGCCGGGGAGCGGAACTGCTGCAAAAGGATCCGGATCTGGATTTTGAGGTACGGACCGTGGATGGGGTGTTTGTATTTACTAAGAGCCGGAATCCGGAATCGACTAAGAGTCGCCTTCAGGAGAAACTGGACATGGGTCTGACAAATGTTCTAAGCCACGGGAACAAACTCTATATTCTTCCGAAGATGCTGCATAAAGGCACGGCGCTGGAGCGCCTGCGGGCGGAGATACCCTGTGAACGGATATTCTGCGCCGGCGACAGCGAATTCGATCTTCCGATGCTGGATGCGGCTGATTTTGCTTTTGCACCGGAGGACTTGCTTCGGAGGTCCGGTTTCATACATAGGAGCATGAAGCCGGCTCAGGCGGGGGAGATTTTTTCGGATACGTTCCTGAGGGAGCTTGAGAAAATTATGGAATCTGAAAGACAGAGGGATAAATTCGTTAAAGGAGAAGTGGAGATATGGCAGGTAATTATAGAGAAATAGATGAAAAAAATTGGAAGAGGGCAATGCACTGCCAGATTTTCAGAAATAGTATCGAACCTTCCTATTGTGTGACCTTTGAACTGGATATTACTATATTTTTAGCAAAGGTAAAGGAAAAGAACTATTCATTTTCATTGGCTTTTATCTATGCTGTTTCCAAGTGCGCAAATGAAATTGAGGAATTTCGATATCGTTTTGTAGATGGAAAGACCGTTATTTTTGACAGAATAGATACTGCGTTTACCTATATGAACAAGGATACGGAACTATTTAAGGTTGTTAATGTCGGGATGAAGGATACTCTGGAGGAATATGTTATTGCAGCGAAGGAAACAGCGGAAAATCAAAAAGAATACTTTGTAGGGCCATTGGGAAATGATGTATTTCAGTTTTCACCATTTCCGTGGGTATCCTATACCCATATTTCACATACCAACTCCGGTAAAAAAGATACAGCCACACCATTATTTGACTGGGGCAAATTTTTTGAGAGGGATGGGAAGATAATCCTCCCATTCTCGGCTCAGGTTCATCATTCTTTTGTAGATGGAATACATATTGGAAAGCTGGCAGATTCTTTGCAAAATTATTTAAACCTTTCTTGAACTTAGTATTCTAGTGAATAAACCAGTGGATTCAAATAAGAAATTGATTAGTGAGGGATTGAGATGGGTTATATAATCAGACAATGGCAAATGGAGGATGCGGCTGATTTAGCAAAGGTACTCAATAACAAGAAGGTTCAAGATAATTTAAGGGATGGATTGCCTTATCCATATACCATTGAAGATGCGGAAGAGTTTATTAAGGCGATGCTGGCGGCAGATAAAGAGACTACTTATCCGTTTGCGATCGTGAGTGACAGCACTGTGGCCGGCAGCATTGGTGTATTTCGATGCGGTAACATACATGATCGAACAGCAGAAATGGGGTATTGTATTGCAGAGTCTCATTGGGGCAGAGGTATAGCTACAGAAGCAGTAAAACAAATTAGCAATTACATTTTTGAAAATACAGATATTATTAGGATTTTTGCAGAGCCCTTTTCAACGAATGCTGCTTCGTGCAGAATTCTCGAAAAGGCTGGATTTCAGTTCGAAGGAACATTGCGCAAGAATGCCATAAAAAATGGAAAAGTAGTGGATATGAAAATGTACGCTCTAGTCAAGGAAGAATATGAGTAATACAGTTTAAGGAAAATATCTCAAAATCATTTCCAAGCACGCATATATCGTGAATATTATGGGGGGTGGCGAGTGCAGATGAATCATATATACAGAGATATTTTCAAAGCCATCCATGAGGGAAAATGGCTGAGTATAGAATATAAAAACCAAGAGGATAAGATAACAAAATACTGGATCGGGATTCAGGATATTAACGTATCTAAGCGAAGCATGAAAGTAAGCGGGCTGCATCTGCACAAGTATAGCCTGGATACGTTTGATTGCATTTATATAGATTCTATCGTATCTTCTAAAATTGTAGAGGGCTCTTATTGCGAAAGAAATGAAGAATTGCTTAAGGATATTTATCTCAATCCTCATAAGTACAGAGTTCTATTTGATCATATAGCAAATCTGAAGATCCTGAATTATCTGGAAGACTGCAGCCTTATGGATGTGACACCATATAAGGCGGATTTTGAGCTGGTAAACTATCTGGACGGCGATTCTTTTCAGAAAGACTGCTATGAATTAAATGAAGCCCAGTTTCAAAAAATAGTGAATAATTTTCAGTATAAAGCGACTTCCAGGAAGACAGATAACGGTAAAATTACAATGCAGCGGTTATGTATGAATTGCCTGAGCATCCATACGCAAAAAGGTTTGTACGTTCTAGCGTACAGGAGGCTGGCATTGGATGTAAAGCAGAGAATGCTGAAGCCGGAAAACGATATTACAATTTGTACGGAGTTTACAATTGATGGGAAAAAGGAAAGTATCCGGAAATATCTGGATGCAGAGGACTACGAATTACTAAAGGATTTTGAGAAGAATCAGGAAATAATCAAAGATCGTATAACGGGCAGAAGCCAGCAGAGAATGGAAGTGGATGATTTACCTTATATTGTGGGACTGGGGATGGATATTGTTCTGGATCTGCATAAAGAATATACGGCTATTATGGATCAATACCAAAAAGGCGATGTTTCGACACCCATTAATGCCTTTTTTGGAAATTTAATCAGCAGACCACCCAGAAAAAAGGCTTATCCGATTACGCTGCTGGACAGAAGGATTAATCTGGATCAGTTGCTGGCCATTAATAATGCGATGAAATATCCGGTAGCCTATATACAGGGGCCACCGGGAACAGGAAAAACCAGTACTATTGTAAATACAATTATTACGGCCTTTTTTAACGAAAAGACTGTGCTGTTTACTTCCTATAATAACCATCCCATAGATGGCGTTTTTAACAAACTTACGACCTTTTATTACAAAGAAAAACCCATTTATTTACCGGTGATTCGTCTTGGGAATAGAGAAAAGGTGAAAGAGGCATTAAAATATATCAAAGAAATATGTGAAAAAACAAAGGATATTACGGTCTTCAAAAATACACTGGATAAAAACAGAGAGGATCGAATCAAACGGGCGAAGAAGCTTTCGGATATTCTGAGGCGTTATGAAGAAATATTGGATTTGAAAGAACGAAACGATACCATTAGCAGACTGTGGGAATACAATAAAAGATCAAAGGCTGTCGCACAGATGCTTCCCTTCCAGGCAGATCTGGAGGGACAGCTGAATAAAGTAAACCAAAGAATGAAAGACATAGGAGGATTTGATGAAGAAGAGACCATAAGGCTTTTGGATGATGACGAAGAGGAGTTCAGAAAATATCTGTATTATACTTCTGTAAAATATATTAAGCGTATCCATGAGCCGAAAAATACAGACCTGATGGATATAGTCTTTCTGGATAATGAAGAGGAGCAGATTAAGCAGTTCAATAAATATTTAAGTAAAGAAGAAAATATTAAAAAATTTCAGAGGATATTTCCTATTGTAATTACCACATGTATTTCTGCCCACAAAATTGGAGAACCGAAAAGCTGCTTTGACATGGTTATTATGGATGAGGCAAGTCAATGCAATACCGCTGTTTCGCTGGTCCCCATCCTAAGGGGAAAGAGCCTTATGCTGGTGGGAGACCCACAGCAGTTAAGTCCTGTGATTTTGCTGGATGAAGTGGTGAATCAGAAGCTTAGAAAGAAGTATATGGTTTCAGAGGAATATGACTATTGCAGAAATTCCGTGTATAAAACCTTTTTAGCCTGTGATGCGGTAAGTGATGAGATATTGCTTCATTATCATTATCGCTGTAATAAGCAGATTATTGAGTTTAACAACAAGAAATACTATAATTCCAAATTAGATATAAAAACGAGCAGTACGGAATCGGAACCACTGGTTTATTTTGAAATTGAAAATAGCCGGACCAATTATAAGAATACGGCGCCTGCTGAAGTAGAGCAGATTGTGAAGTATGCTAAAATGAACCGGGATAAAAGCATCGGCGTTATAACCCCGTTTGTAAGCCAGAAAGAGGAGATAGAGCACTGCTTAAAAGAGAACCGGCTGGGACATATAACGTGTGGGACAGTACATGCGTTTCAGGGGGATGAGAAAGATGTGGTGCTTTTTTCTACCGCGATCACGGACAAAACGCAGATGGGAACCTATGAGTGGCTGAAGAATAACCAGGAATTAATTAATGTGGCAACCTCAAGAGCGAAGGAAAAACTCATTGTATTGTGCAGTACGAAGAACTTGGAAAGACTGCATAAAGAGGGCGGAAAAGATGATCTTTATGAATTAATTCACTACGTCAAAAGTAAAGGGACAAGCCATATCACCCAGAAAGATGTCACATCCCGGGCATTAGGAGTGAAGCCCTTCAGTACGGAGACGGAGGAAGCTTTTCTTATGAGTCTGAATCATGCGCTGGAGAATATATGGTTGTCCCAGAATAAATTTGTGGTGGAGAAAGAGGTAGCGATCTCCCATGTCTTTCTTAATAATCGAACGCATGAGGATTTGTTTTACTCCGGCCGATTTGATTTTGTTGTATATGAAAGGCAGGGAAAAGAGCAGATTCCGGTACTGGCGATTGAATTGGACGGAAAAGAGCACTTTGAAAATGAGGTGGTTCAAAACCGCGATAAGAAGAAAAATCAAATATGCCGGGCACATAATATGGAACTGATAAGAATTGAAAACTCGTATGCCAGGCGATATAACCATATAAAAGAAATTTTGAACAATTATTTTTCTGTGGTACACTAGTGCATCCCACACCAGGGCTGATTAGTAGTTTGGCGCTACATTTTAGAGAGGCCATCCATAGCCGTAAGGTAATGGGTGGCCTCTCTGTACGCAAAAAATATACACTATCGGAAGTTCTTAATCAACTACAGTTTCGGAAGATGTTATTTCCGGTAAGTATTGATCCAGCTTCTTGAATAGATTATCCGGGTCTATCGGCTTTCCGATATGGTCGTTCATTCCAGCCTTAAGACAATTTTCAATATCCTCCTTGAACACATTTGCGGTCATGGCGACAATGGGGATATCCTTCGCTCGTGCCAAATTAAGCGAGCGTATCGTCCGCGTAGCCTCATACCCATCCATATCAGGCATATGTATATCCATAAAAATCAGGCTGTATTTATCGGGATTCTCACGGAACATCGACACTGCGATTAGTCCGTTTTCGGCGTAATCAATGGTTATATCCGTGTCCTCCAGAACGGCCGACATGATTTCCCTGTTGATTTCAACATCCTCCGCGATAAGGATTGTGCGGTTAGCGTATGACCGCTGACCGCCGCTTTCCGAACCCGGCGTACCTTCGTCAGAGCGCCGCGGTTCCGGCGCGAGGCATTCATTAATGGCGTTAATAAGCGTTGACGGGAAAAGCGGCTTGGAAACAAAGGATTTTACCCCTGCCGCCAGAGCTTCTTTTTCTATGCCGCTCCATTCGGCTACCGAGATCATAAATACAACCGAATTACCGGCGGTTATTTCCTTTACTTTTTTTGTAAGCTCAATACCATCCATTTCGGGCATTTGCCAGTCAATGAAAAATACATTGTACGGTTTATCTCCGCTATCCCTGACCATTGCGAGAGCCTGGTGCCCGCCATGCGCCACATCGCACGAAAGGCTCAGTGAATCCATGACATGTATAAAATAATCCCGGATATCCGGAGAATCATCCACCGCGAGGATACGAAGCTCGTCCCTGCGTATTTTTTCCGACAATTCCGAATGTGCTCTATCTTTTCCGCTTCCTTTCCGCGCTTTCAATGTAAAATTGAATTTTGATCCTTGCCCCGGTTCCGACTCTACCCAAATCCTGCCGCCCATCAATTCCACGATACGCTTTGATATGACAAGGCCAAGCCCCGTGCCGCCAAATTTTCTTGCGATGCCGCCGTCAGCTTGCTCAAACGAGTTGAAAATCCTTCCTTGCTGCTCCTCGGAAATCCCGATCCCGTTATCCACAACCTCTATTAGAAGAAAGATTTCATCGTCCACATCCTGGGTCTTATGGATATTCAGTTTGACAGTGCCGCCCTCGGGCGTAAATTTGACCGCGTTTGACAGTAAGTTCGTAATGACCTGAGACAGCCTTAAATCGTCCCCCACGATCGACGCGGGTATGTCCCTGTCCAGATTGACAATGAAGTTCTGCTTTTTTTCCTCTGCCCGGAAATTTGTCACGTTGACGACGCTCATCAGCATTTTTTCAAAATCAAACTCGCGGTAATCAAGCTCAAACTTATCGGCTTCTATTTTGGACATATCGAGGATATCGTTGATAATGCCAAGCAGATGCTTTGAGGCGCCGTCAACCCGGTTCAGGCAGTACGATACCCTGTCCGGGTCAGTGGTACTCCGGGCAATGCCGACCATGCCGGTGATGGCGTTCAGCGGAGTGCGTATCTCATGGCTCATTCTTGAGAGGAAATCGCCTTTTGCCCTGCTCGCGTTTTCCGCCCTTAAGGTCTGCATTTCCAGCTCCTTGGTGCGATTCGCAACAAGCCCTTCAAGGTTCTTGTTCATCTGGCGGTTCTTCATGAATAAAACGAAAACCACAACCAGTACCGCGATCAATAACCCAACCAATATAATCGCGAACGGAAATACATCTTTCAGCATTTTGCTCTCATAATCGAAAACCTTTCGCTGCCAGCGTGCCGAAATTTCTTCACCGTTCGAAAAACGCATCGCCTTATTCACGATCGAGCACAAGATTTCCTCATCTTTGTTAAAACCGAAAAAGGAATCCGATGAATAATTGAAAACAATATTAGCTTTAAATCCCGGTTTTTCCTGATAATTTGTCAGGTTTAGCAGCATATTTTGACTTGCCATCAGCAGATCGATTTCGCCTTTTACAAGCGCCGCGAAAGCATCGTCATTACTCACATAATACTTCGCCGTACCGGCGCTGTCGGGAAACCATTCAAGGAAAATATCCGTGTGCGCCGCGCCTTCCATCAGGCCAACCTCTGCGAACAGGACCTGATTAATGTCGAGATCCGGATAATCCGCACTTGAAAGCAAGGCGTAGTTATTCGTGCTATAAGGGCGTTCAGCCCATAAATACCGGCCTTCCCTTTGACTGCTCCGAAGCAGCTCGGATATAATGGAATATTTGCCGCTTTCAAGCCCTCCGATAAGCTCCGGCCACAGTGCGTCCGATTCGTTTCCGACCCTGAAAGTCAAACCCGTTAAATGCGAAATCTGCTCCAGTGTATCAAGCGCCATCCCCTGGAATTCCTGTTCCTGCGTGTTATAAAAGCTGGTTGGGTAATTATCCACTTCGCAGGCTACCAATATGGCGGTTCCCGCCTCAACATGCTTCTGTAGGTATTCTTTTTCTTCTTCGGTGAGCTGCTTTGAGAGTTTATTTCTTAAATAATCTTCATATCCTTGATTATATAACTCGGTAAGCTCATAATAGCCTCCGTCTTTCAAATACTTCTGTATGACGTTGATGATCGGAGCCATCTCAGGGTTGCCGGTCGTCAGAGAGATAGGCGAATAGGTAAGCGGATAATACTCCTCCGTCTGGATAAAATCGTATGCGTCAAATGCGGCTTCCAACGTGCCTTCTTCAATAAAAGCGTCTATTTGACCGTTTAAAAACATGTCCGGCACCACCGACTGGTCGGCGATGAAGACAGGGTCAAACGGCATATTCCACGAATCCGCGACAAACGAATAGGTGGTGCTGCCGTCCATAAAAGCGCATCTTATAGGGCGTGATTTTGCCGTAACACTTAGGCTGTCCGCGTTCATATTGGTAAACACTTTGACGGTTCTTTGAATGATGGCGTCCGTCATTAGAAATTTTTGCAGCCGTTCGGGTGTGGCGGTAAAATCGCTCACTAAGTCGATTTCCTTTGCCACTATTTTTTCATTCATCTCTTCCCAACTGCAAGGGTAATAATCAAATTCAAATCCGAACAGTTCGGTCAGGCGGTTACCAAATAGTTCGGCAAAGCCTCCGACCGACCCGTCCTCGCGCAGAAAAGCCTCCGTTGATGCGCAGAAACCATATACGAGGCGGGGTTTTTTCGCCAGTAGATTTTCAACCGCATCAATATCCTCCTGCGTCACTCCGGGAATTTCTTTATATGTCTGATATCTGTGCGGTTCACTATTTTGCGAACTGACAGAAATGCAGCCGGAAAGCAAAAGAATCACTAGCGCAAGCAGTGAATAACATATTTTTCTCATTTTCCCATCCCCCAGTATAAGTCGAAAAAATACAGCCTCACATAGCCATTTTTCAAAACACTTTTTAGGATTATACCATTAAAATACAAAGTTTTCTACCCGATTACATGAACTTTTGCCCCTTTTCAATACTTATTTTCAAATAAACTGCCAAAAGCGGGCAAAGTTGTGTTATTATTTGCAGGGGTATATCCTGATTAGAGCGTCAAAAGGTATTGCGCGTCCTGAGTATAGGGGCGATAAGGTATGCGAAGATGCTGTGAAATTGCCAAGTAGGCGGAACGGAGTAGATATGAAAAAAACATTGGGTAAAAAATTCTGGCTGGCTCTTGTAATCTTCAGTCTCACGGGACAAGTGGCATGGGTAGTGGAAAACATGTATTTTAATGTGTTCATCTACAAGATTTTTCATGCATCGGCATCGGATATTTCATGGATGACAGCCCTGAGCGCGGTGACGGCAGGCTTTACGACCCTGACTATTGGAGCATTGTCGGATAAGCTTGGTAAACGAAAGGTATTTATCTGTGGGGGTTATCTGTTGTGGGGGATTTCTATTTTATCATTCAGTCTGCTGCGTCTGGAATGGCTTGAAGGAATAACCGGAAGTGTGATTTCCGCGGCATCTTTGGGAGTATCGCTGGTCATATTGTTGGATTGTATCATGACATTTTTTGGTTCTGCCGCAAATGATGCCTGCTTTAATGCGTGGCTTACGGAAAGCGGGGAAGAGAGTAACCGGGGGAGCATCGAAGGGATTAATGCCATGATGCCGCTGATTGCGGTCTTAGTGGTTTTTGGGGGCTTTATGGCCTTTGATCTGGAGCGGGAATCGAGCTGGACGGTAATTTTCCTGATTATCGGAATCGGCGTTATGTTCATCGGAATACTGGGCTTATTTTTGATTGAGGAACGGGGAAGTGCCCGTGTAGAAAACCAATCTTATTTTAAAAATCTTTTTTACAGTTTTCGTATTCAGGTAATTAAGGAGAACAAGCTTCTTTATGCAGTTCTTGCGGCATTTGCTGTCTTTGGTATTTCCATTCAGATTTTTATGCCCTACCTGATTCTGTATTATGAACAGGGATTGAGGATGAGCAATTATGTTTTAATCCTGGCGCCGGCAGTCATTCTGGCATCCGTTGTTACGGTCATTTTCGGGAAATTATATGATCGGCTGGGCTTCAGGAGATGTGTGTTTCCCGTAATCTGTCTTCTGATTGCCGGCTATCTTATTTTGTATATCGGCAAAACCACGCTTCCGGTATTCCTGGGTTCTGTGCTTATGATGTCTGGCTATTTATCAGGAATGGCGGTGTTTGGGGCGAAGATTCGGGATAATACGCCCAAGGGAAAAGCAGGCCTGTTTCAGGGAGTCCGCATTTTTGGGCAGGTATTGATTCCCGGTATTGCCGGTCCGGCAATAGGTGCATGGGTTCTGCGAGATGCCCAGACAATCATCAATTCAGATGGAACGGAATCCTTTTTACCGAACAGCAAGATCTTTATGGCAGCGCTGGGGGCGGCAGTGGTCTTGCTTGTCATTTTACAGATGATTTTCCGGATGGTTAGAAATGGCCACAGGGAATTGCCTACTGAATTTGCGAATCAGGACGCCATCCCATTTTCCGCTTATCCCAGGCCGCAGCTTCGCAGGAATTCTTACTATCGTTTGAATGGTATTTGGGATAATGGAATTACTGTGCCTTTCCCGCCGCAATCCCGGTTATCAGGATATGGGAAAAGAATCGGAAGCAGGTTCACATATAGCAGGAAATTCGAATTGCCGGAGGATTTTTTGAAAAATAAGCTGTTATTGCACTTTGGGGCGGTTGACCAGATTGCGGAGGTCTATGTGAACGGCATCAAAGTGGGCGGCCATAAAGGCGGATATCTTCCGTTTACACTGGATATTACAGATGCGTATCAAGCGGGGGAAAATCAACTGCTGGTAAAGGTAACGGATACGCTATCCCGCAAGTATCCTTATGGTAAGCAGCGGAAAAAACGGGGAGAAATGTGGTACACACCTGTGAGCGGTATCTGGCAGAGCGTATGGCTGGAAAGCGTGCCGGAGAATTACGTGGAGAATATCCGTATTACGCCGGATCTGACAGGGATTAATCTGGAAGTGGAAACGAAAGCTTTAGAGTATGTAGTAAAAATACATACCGGAGAAGGGGAAATAAAAAAGATTTTCCGGGATAAGCAGGTCAGAATCGATTTCGCGGAAGAAGGAATCGAGCCAGTGTTATGGAATCCGGAGAATCCTTATCTTTATGAACTGCAGATCCAGGCCGGGGAGGATAGAGTAGAGTCTTACTTTGGTCTGCGTAGTGTGGATATTCGGGAAATTAGTGGAAGAAACCGTATTTGTTTGAATGGAAATCCGATTTTCCTGCATGGCGTATTAGATCAGGGATATTTTAGTGATGGTATTTATCTGCCGGCATCGGAGGAAGGTTACCGGTTTGATATTCAGAAAATGAAATGGCTGGGATTTAACGCATTGCGCAAACATATTAAGATAGAGCCAGAATGCTTTTATTATATGTGTGATAAAATGGGGATGCTGGTAATGCAGGATATGGTTAACAGCGGACGATATTCCTTTTTGCGAGATACGGCGCTGCCGACGCTGGGATTTGTCCGGAAAAAAGACACCAGACGCTTTCTCAATAAACAGCACCGGAATTTTTTTATACAACACACCAGGGAGACATTGGAGCATTTATATAATCACCCCTGTATTGTGTATTATACTATTTTTAACGAGGGTTGGGGACAGTTTGACAGTGATAATATCTATGATTTGGTTAAGGGGCTGGACAGTTCAAGGATTATCGATACGACGTCAGGATGGTTCCGGAATAATAAAAGCGACGTGGAAAGCACTCACGTTTATTTCAAAGAGGTGGATTTTGAAGAAACGGAGCGCCCGCATATCTTATCCGAGTTCGGAGGGTATTCTTTTATTTTGAAAGAACATTGTTATAGCCTGCATCACCAGCATGGATATGGCTTTTATGAGAACGTGGAGGCATTGACGGAGCGTATTGTTAAGGCTTATGAGAAAATGGTGCTGCCCGGTATTGAAAAAGGGCTGTGCGGCAGTGTTTATACCCAGTTAAGTGATGTCGAGGATGAGGTGAATGGCCTGTATACTTACGACCGTAAAGTATGTAAGGTAGATGGGACGCGGATGCAGGAGATAAGTAAAAGAATCGATGAGGTATTTCATCATAAGCATATTTAGTATTCCGGGAAGCCGGTTTCCCTAAACCGGCTTCCCGAGTCCGCCCGGTGTATTTAGGGCGGCTAGTCACTTGGGAGATTCGCCGGTGAAATATCTTATCAATTCCCGGACGGTAGGATAATCTCTGACGCTTTTTAAGGCAGCCAAATAAATCGGACGGTTAATGGACGGTATTAAGGGGATCGCTTGATACTGTCCATTTTCTAATTGTCTGGCGATGGACTCGGAAGAAAAGGCTACGCCAAAATTTTGGGAAGCCAATTGGGTACTGGTGTCCGATTGGCTGGAATCACAAATGATATTCGGCGTGATATCCTGTGACTGGAATAAAGTCATTATTTTTTTCCGGAGCGTGGAATCGGGCGATGGCATGATAATCTTTTCATACTGCAGGTCGGAAATATGGATCGATTTTTTCCGGGACAGTGGATTCCGGTTGGAAACGATTACCATAAAGCGGTCATCCGCAAGCTTTTTATAACAGAGTTCTTCATTGGATAGAAAACTTTCATTCCCTATTAGAATAGCGGCATCAATGGCTCTTTCTAAAAGCATCTGGTATAGGTTATTGCTTCCGTTTATGATTACGTGGACATCGAGATGAGGATGATCCTGGATAAAGCGGGTAATGGTATGGGATTGTTCCAGATAACCAATTACCCACAATGCGCCAATAGTCAGCTTCCCCCTGGAAAGTGTTTGAAAATCTTTCATGGAGGAGTAAAGGGCATCCAAATCATTTAAAACCCGTTTGGCATAAAGCACGAATTCCTCCCCGGCCGAGGTCAGAGATACGGATTTTGGATGGCGGAAAAATAAGGAAATCCCCAATTCCTCTTCCAGACGTTTGATTTGCTGTGACAGGGTGGGCTGGGTAATAAAAAGTTCTTTGGCGGCCATTGAAAAATTTTGGTACTGGCTGGCCTTCACGACATATTTTAACTGATGAAGCTGCATGCTTTCCTCCTTTTTGGTATAGATGATACCTATCGAATATAGAATATGTAACTATTTTACAAATGTCAAGTTCTATTTTATAATCAATTCTATCATACCAGGGTAAAAGGTATTTTGACAGAGGAGGTGGAAAATTGAAGCGGCGATTACAATACGATGTTGTGATTGCAGGAGGCGGGGTTGCTGGAATTGCGGCAGCAGTCGGAGCCTCCAGAGCAGGTGCCAGGACGTTAGTAATTGAACGAAACCCCTACTTAGGAGGGGATGCAACACATTCAAATGTAACGGCCTATTGTGGTTTCTATACCACGGGGGAAACGCCTGTGAAGGTGGTTGGCGGCGCAGGGGATGAAATGCTGGAACAATTAAGTGCTTTAGGCCAGGATACCAGCTATGAAATATCCCCAAATGGAAATCCAACCATAAAATTTGAGCCTGAATACATGAAGCTGGCGGCAGATTTTCTTTTATCCCAATATGGGATTGACGTTTTATTTCATTGTCAGATTATCGGAGTCAGTCAGGCAGAGGGTAGAATCCACGAGGTGATCTGCGTAGATGATGAAGGAGAATTTCGGGTGACGGCGAATTCCTTTGTAGATGCCACCGGTGACGCAAACCTTGCATTTTTAGCAAGAGCGGAGACGGTTTGGGGAAATGGCCGGGGGGAAGCCCAGGTAGCTTCGTTGGTGATGCGTATTGACCATATCGGAGAAGATGCCGATCTTTCACCGGAGGCCGTGCGTAAAGCGGTACGGAAAGCAAAAGCAGACGAAGATCAGTATCTAACGAAGGAGACTGGTGTCATCATTCGTAGAACGGGATGGGATTTTGGCTATGTACTGCTTCCCAGTTCAAAGCTTTCGGAATTAAGCGCGGCTGAGCTAAGCCGGGCGGAAATGGATACCAGAAGACAGGCACATGCGTATCTGGCGGCTTTCAGGAGATATCTGAAAGGAATGGAAAACTGCCGGATCACAGCCAGCGGGCCGGCACTCGGAATACGGGAAGGCAGAAAGGTCACGGCTAAATATCAATTGACGGCGGAGGATGTTTTAACGGCAAGGAAACGCACCGATGGAATTGGACGGGGAGCATGGAAGCCGGAGATCCATAGAGATCTTACGGAAATGGGGCAATATTTTTCCTTAGAAGGAGATTCCTACTATGATATTCCCTATGGTATGCTTTGTTCTTCCAGTTTTGAAAATCTTTATGCGGCCGGCCGGAATGTCTGCGCGGATGAGATTGCTTTTGCATCGGTACGGGTGATGGGAAGTGCTTTTGTTACCGGACAGGCGGCGGGAGTGGCGGCGGCTTTAACCGGCACCGACGGGAATCCCGACATTGTCCGGGTGCGTCAGGAATTGATGAAACAAAATGTGATTTTGTAAATGAAAAGGAGGAGATGTAAGATGAAAAAGAGGATGGTATTTTTACTGGCAGTGCTGATGACGCTCTCGGTTATGGGATGCGGGAACAGTGATGAGACGACGGCAGCATCCGGTTCGGAATCAAGCGAAGGAACCAGTTCAGAATCCAAGACCGACTACCCCAAGAAGGCGATTAATATGGTGGTGCCTTATGGCGCAGGTGGAACGACGGATGTGAATGCCAGAATGTTTGCAGCACAATTAGAGAAGCACCTGGGTCAATCGATTGTTATTATAAACCAAAGCGGAGCCTCTGGTTCGATTGGTTCACAGTATGTATTGGATCAGGCCGCGGACGGCTATACAATTCTTTATGCGGCAGAGACCATCGGTTTGTTTCAAACGATGCAGTTAAGCGATATCAATTACAGTGATTTTACTCCGATTTCGGTGATGGTCAACGATCCTAAGGTGGTGGTAGTGGCCAAGGATTCTCCCTACAATACGCTGGAGGAACTGCTGGCGGAGATCGAAGCGAATCCTGGGAAGATCCAGATGGCGCACACCGGCGTCGGGTCCAGCGGGCATATCCAGGGTCTCGTATTTGAACTTTTCGGATATAAGCTGGCGATGACTCCTTATGATGGCGGCAGTGATGCGTTATTAGCCGTATTGGGAGGCCAGGTAGCTTTTACGAACTCCAATTACTCTACCGTCGCAGAGTATCTTGCCAATGGCGATCTGAAGGCATTGGCCGCTTTTTCCGATGAACGTTTAGAGGTACTTCCGGACGTACCGGCCTTTGCGGAAGTCATTCCGGAAGCTAAAGACTATGTGGCCCTTCCTTTTACACCGCAATCCGTGCAGGTAGCCGCCAATACGCCGGAGGAAGTAGTTGAAGTGATCCGTGAAGCGGTCCAGGCGGCTTTACAGGAAGAGGAATGGGTAAGTTTTGTTAAGGAAAACAATTATGACCTGCTTTATGAAAAATATCCGGAAGTGTCCGATATGGAAGCCTTCTTCACCGAATGGTCCTCAAAAATCTGTTATCTTTTATATGATAATGGAGTCGCCAATGCAAATCCAGCCGATTTTGGGATTGAAAGGCCTTGATGATTATGGATAAAAGGAAAAGTGTGATAAGGGAACCAATGGTTCAGGATGGTATTTTCTTTATTCTTTTTGCGGTGGCACTTTTTACTTATGCGATACAATCCTATCAAAATGATTTTACGAAAGAATGGTCTATGTCTCCGTATTTGTTTCCGCTCGTCGCTTCCGTCTTATTAGTCTGCCTGGGAGCCGTATTGCTCCTGCAGGGGGTAATGGCATACAAAAAAGCGGAAGCAGAACCCAAAGAGAAAGGAAATCTGGGCGGGGTTCTGATCGTGGTTGTTATGGTAGGCTTGTATATATTCTTACTGCCGATTCTCCGTTTCATTCCGGCAAGTATTCTGCTGCTGGCTGCCTTTATGTTCTTTATGGGGGAGAGAAGATGGTATGTAATCGGTGGGGTATCGGCCGGTGTGATTGTGGTCTTGTATGTTATTTTTTCGATTTTACTGAATGTACAGCTGCCATAGTGCATTGACTCAATTCGACTAAAATGCAAATGTGTCAGTGCACATAGGAGGAGTAAAGGATGTTTGATATTTTCCAGGTACTTACACCGGAAATGGTTTTATTTGTCTTTATAGGTGCAGTTGCAGGTCTGTTTGTCGGCGCAATTCCCGGACTTTCGGTTTCCATGGCTACGGCGTTGCTGGTGTCGATCACTTATACATGGGAAACCTCTAACGCACTCGCTACGATTATGGGAGTTTTTGTCGTGGGCGTCTATTCCGGAGCGGTATCGGCCATATTGATCAACATACCGGGAGCGCCATCATCCGTAGTTACCACTTTGGACGGATATCCGTTAGCGAAAAAAGGACAGGCGTATAAAGCCCTGTATTATGCGACGATTTATTCATTTATTGGAAGTGTTATCGGTCTGCTGGTTTTATGGGTATTGGCAAAGCCGATTTCCAGCATTGCGTTAAAATTTACGCCGATGGATTACTTCCTTCTCAGCTTCTTCGGATTGGCCACCGTAGGTTCGCTGACCAGTAAAAATTTTTCTAAGGGATTGATTAGTGCTGTTTTGGGTGTCGTACTAAGTATGATAGGCGTCGACCAGTTAATGGGAACACCTCGAATGACTTTTGGAAGCCTGCAATTGAAGGGCGGAATCGGAACCGTGCCGGCTTTGGTTGGTTTGTTTGGTTTCTCTGAAGTACTCTCTGTGGTCTTCAGCGGAAATTACAATCAGATTGTGCTGCAGGCCAAAAAGGTAAAGGTAAAGATTTCAGAGGTTTTGAGCCATTGGCGGCTAGTGATCTCCTCATCAGCCATTGGTGTGTTTGTCGGTGCCCTTCCCGGTGCCGGGGGGCCGGTAGCTGCATTTTTGGCTTATAATGTAGCGAAAAAGCAGGTAAAGAATCCGGAGACACCTTTTGGCGAAGGGGCACTGGAAGGAATTGTAGCCAGCGAAACTTCCAATAATGCGTGTATTGGCGGCGCTTTGATTCCGATGCTGACACTGGCGGTGCCAGGGGATGCGGTAACGGCCATTCTCTTATCGGTATTTTATGTGCATGGGTTGAAACCGGGACCTACGTTTATTGCAGAAAATCCGGAGGGATTTGCCACTATTGTGGTAGGCGGATTTATCGGCTGTGTGGCGCTCTTGTTGCTGGGGCTGACCATCGCTCCGCGGCTGGGAAGAATCCTGAATGTTCCCAAGCGCATTCTGATTCCGGTAGTCACTATATTATGTGTCATTGGCGCATTTGCCTGCAATAATCGAATTTTTGATGTGGTTTTGATGATCGCGTTCGGTGTCATGGGATTTGTTATGAGAAGACGTGGGTATCAGACGGCGCCGATGGTTCTGGGCCTGGTGCTCGGCAGCATGATGGATTCAAATTTCCGGAGGGCAATTTCGTTAGCATCCACATCCGACAGTCTCTTGGCCGGATTGTTTGGACGGCCGATTACGATGGTGCTTTTGATCTGCATATTGATTACACTGGGATCCAATATACCGTTTTTCAAACGAATCTTTTCATTCAGAAAGAGTAAAGCAGAGAGCTGAATATGTCCCTAGCCTTCAAAAACGCCGCACAGATTTTGGTGCGGCGTTTTTTGTAAAAAACTTCAATATCCCCATGCTTGCTATTGTCACAGGTCTTTCTTGGAGAAAATCAGGATCGATACCCCCTGTGAAACGCCCCAGACAATTATGCTCGCGAAAGCTAATCCGGTATTTATAATTGCAGCAGGAATGGATGCCAGCATCGAAAAGTCAATCGAAATATTCGCAAAGGATTGATAAAGCATAGGCACGCCGAATGATATAGCAAGAATGCAAATCATAAAAAAGAATTTTGTCTTTTCGGCTCCATATTTAAAATAAAGGGGCAAAAAGATACCATACAAAATCATACCAAACAGCAAAACGGATAAAACCATGGTCAAATCAATGGCGTCAATACCGGGTACTATTAACGCCATTAAGGTGTACACGATATAGCAGTAAGCAAAGAGCAAAAGGAAAAAAGCATATTTTGCCATGACAAAGGTACCGCGCGGGTAAGGAGCGCTGCACAGCAAAGCGGCGGCCTTCGGATACTTGGATTCTTCCGCGGCGACAGACTGACAGATGATAAGTTCTGTAAAAGTTACCGTATAGATAAAAGAAATAACCCCTCCGATTGCGGGTGGTATGCGCCATGCAATAAACAATGGCACGGCGATGGTTAAGAGCATCATAAAACACACATATTTTTTAACAAGTAAAAAATCCTTTTTAACTAAATGCAGCAACATCATTATGCACCCCTTTCAATATAGCCCAGCATAATATCTTCAATCGAGGGCTTCTCAGCCAAAACATCGGGAATACTTCTCCGCACTTCCGCAAGCTTATCGGTTATCCCCGCAAACCCAAATTCATTCTCCCTGACACTCAGAAACAGATTGCGGTTTTCCGCATTAAGAGCTTTAATATCGCCTTTTACCAGCCTAAAGCCGTCCATCAAAGCGTCCTTTTCTTGCTCAAACAATATTTTACCGTCATGGATGAGAATGAGCATATCGGCAACTTTATCCAAGTCGGAGGTAATATGTGTGGAGAAGAATACGCCTTTACCGCCACGCTTCATGTGATCCCTCATTATTTCTAAAAGCTGGCTACCTGTAATGCAATCCTCCGGCAATGTAAAGCTGACATCAGCCAGCGAAAAATTCTTATAGGATTTATTCAACCCTACAACCTCTAAAATGTTGCCCATACTTATTCCTCCTCGTACAAAATATCCATCATGGCGTTAAGTTCATCTTTTGTTATATTCAAGTTTTTCGCCATATCAATCAATTCCTGCATTTTACGTTCCACCATATGCCGTTTGGAATCTCTTAAAAGTTCCAGGTTACCCGTAGATACAAAAGTGCCAAGTCCAACCTGACTTGTGGTAAAGCCTTCCTGCTCCAGCTCGTCATATACCCGCCGTATAGTTAAAACACTTACTTTTATATCATTAGCGAAGCTTCTGATCGATGGCAGCGGGTTACCTTCTGTTAATTCACCTTTCAGAATAGCATCGATAATTTGCTCTTTTATTTGCTGATACAGCGGTTTGTCAGACGAATTGGAAATTAAGATTTTCACATGTTTACCTGTCTTTCACATAGTGTGTATGTTGATAATACACACTATATACTAAATGCACTTAATTGTCAATAGAAATTTTTTAAAATAACCTTGTGCTATTTTTTGGCAGATTAACCAGGGAGAGAGGCAGATAAGGAAGCGATATCGATGAGGATGTGCAGGCGACAGTATGCCGCCTGTACATTATATATAATCCGGCACGTCAAATTCTTTATCCCTGAAGTAATACTTCCGGTCATCCTCCGTGATTTCTCTTACCACTCTGCAAGGAACACCCGTGGCAATTACGTTGTCCGGGATATCTTTGGTCACAACACTGCCTGCTCCGATAACGGTGTTATTTCCTATCGTAACGCCGGGATTGACCACTACATTGCCGCCTATCCAGACATTATCTCCGATGGTGATCGGTATTCCATACTCATAACCTGAATTTCTTGAAGCGGGATGAATGGGATGCCCTGCCGTCAATAGAGATACATTAGGAGCGAACATGACATTATCGCCAATCACTACCTTGCCGACATCAAGTATGATACAGTTATAATTGGCGTAGAAATTATTCCCCACCTCTATATTCCATCCATAATCGCAGCGGAATGGGGCTTCGATGTGTATATTTTCACCTGCTTTTCCAAGGATTTGCCGAATCAGTTTGTCCATTTTCTCTTCTCCGTCCGGACATAGTGAATTATACGCATGAATTTTTACTTTGTTAGCCATTCTTTCCTCGCTCAAGTTATCCAGCCAAGCCTTATAAGGCAATCCGGCAAGCATTCTGTCTTTTTGATTCATAATAAATTGCTCCTTGTCATAAATCCATACTGTCAGTATTGTATCAGTTATTCCTTGATAAATCTATAAATATCGTGTATAATGCTGTAAATATCAGCCAGATATGGTATCATAGCAAATCAATACAGGAAATAAAAGTACTTCTGGAGGATGAAGTCGTATGAAAGAAAAAATAAGAAAGCATTTTATTGGATACTCGGTGCTATTATCGGAACTGATCGGATTGGCTATCAGTATTTTTTGGGGTAGAGAGTTAAGCTTAGATGTATTGGGAGGATCTTTGCTAATGGGGACTTTTTTCGTCTACCCGGTCATACTTACGTTATTGAATCTATTTTTCTGCTTTTGTAAAACAGAGCATTTGGAAATCATAAAAAAAGGAAAAACCATTGAGTATATTACAATTGTGCTGGGATTTCTATATAGTGGTCTGGTACTGATATTTTATAATATACAGTTTCAGGCGGACTGGACAGAGATTCTTGTGAATCAACAGGTACATACTCCCATATGGACAGCCGGCTATGGAACGGTAATAGTTCTTTCTTGTATTGGGATAGCCGGGTACTTTTTTTTATCATGTATCAAAATAAATAGAATGCCGCCATTGGTAATTGTATGTGCGATTGCGGCCATGTATCTTGGAGTCCTACAATGCATTTTATGGATAATCCAGATATTTCAATGGGAATATTTGTGGTTATGTCTCTTTCCGTTCAACTGTATTATCCTTGCGGCAAAAACGATACGATATAAAACGATCGAATGGAAAGAAGGACAGCAGCAAGAACGAAAAGTATTGAGAAATAAATTCCTGAATGCGATTAATCAAAAGCTTATGGAATCGGGGAAATGGCCGATCGCGGCATTCATACTAATGTGGCCGCTTCTTGGTATCATTATTTGCATACTTGCATTATTTGGACAGCAGCCGGACAGCATTATGAAAGCCTGGACGGAGACCAGTGACTGGAATTTATCGAACCGTGCAGCACCGCAGAATATTTATTATGACGAACATTATCTGTGTACGGTAGCTGCGGGAGGGCATGAAAAGATCGTTAAACCAATTAGGCTTGGAGAGAGACATGGACATCCGGTAATCGTGAACAGACAGCTTTGTATTGCGAATGCGTTTGAACAGATTGTAGAAGAGCGGGCGCCAATCATCCATAAGCATTTGAGAAACTTTTATGATCGCTATGGATTCCCGGTGGCAAAGATGATTCACTCACCGTACATTGCAGATTTCATATATTTCATTATGAAACCGCTGGAATATGTTTTTTTGCTCGTTTTATATTTTTGTGATGTAAATCCTGAAAATCGGATTGCGGTACAATATATGCCGAAGCATTAATTTTATGTATTACATATTTTAATCGGAGGTATGCAGAATGGTAATTAGAAAAATTGGTGAAAACGAAACGAAAGAAGCATTGGAACTTGTTCTAAGGGTATTTATGCAATATGAGGCTCCGGATTATTCTGATGAAGGTGTTGAAACATTTAAAAGGACAGCAATATATAATGAAGAATATATTAGCGGCATCGCAATATATGGTGCTTATGAGAATGATAAAATGGTGGGTGTTATAGCGACGAGAAATAACGGCAGCCACATAGCATTATTTTTTGTGGACGGTCAACACCATCGAAAGGGCATAGGAAAGATGCTGTTTCAGACGGTACTTGACCAGAGCGCAGCAGAAGAGATAACGGTTAATTCTTCTCCATATGCCAAAGAAGTTTATCAGCATCTGGGTTTTAAGGATACTGCTCTAGAACAGATTACAGGAGGCATAAGATACATACCGATGCTATATAAAAAGAATACCTCGAATATTGCATTATGGATTTCCATGCTTGAAGACAAAGATACTTCGATCGCATATAAAGCCTTGCAGGAACTGGAGCGAATATCGGATGAGAGAGGATCGATATATGCTTATATAGAGAAATTTGTAAACATGATAAGCAGTGACAAATATGTGCTTCGGGTTCGTGGTTTTCGTCTTTTCTGCAAGCAGGCCAAGTGGGATCGGGATAATATTCTTGATGAAAACATAGATGCTGCCCTGCACATTCTGAATGATGAAAAGCCGACTGCGGTAAGACAGGCTCTTGCAGCATTATCAGATGTTGTAAGATATAAGCCGGAATTAAGGCAAACCGTGAAAAAAGCTGTTTCTGACATTAATTATCTGCGCTACAAGGACACCATGCACAGTTTGCTTGCGAAGGATATGCAAAAGGTTCTTGGCCTGATTCAGGAGGTCGAGAAATGAGAGATAGGAAAAGCTGGAGGAATATCTGCTGCGTGATGGAAAGCCGGCATTTTAAGATAAAAGAAAGTGCTTGATGCTGGCCAGATAGCGCTTTACTCCATCTGCCGCCAGCCGATAATAGACCTTCCCATCCTTTTTCTCCAGTGCAACAAACCCGCTTGCAAGCAAAGCGTTCATATGATGAGATACCGTGGCCGGTGTAAGTCCAACGAGTTCCGCAATCTCAAGATTGTATCGGTTGTTCTCTTTCAAGCATAGCAGGATTTCTACCTTGCTTTTTTCGCTGAGCGATTTCGCCCCCATTAAGAGTTCGTCTTTTGTAAATTCATCTCCTCCGGCGGGTAATTTGTAATTCAGTACGCCATAAAAGCAAACATCCTCCATCAGTACGATGGATACCGGCAGTGCCATGGTGGGAAGGATAACGGTATTCGGATTCATTTGCTCCGGCAGACGCAGGAGTCCCGTTTTTGGAGGCTCTGCAAGGCGTTGTTCAAAATACTGTAAAAGAGTACCTAACTCATTTTCGATTTTTGCGTATGCTTTTTTAAAAGCGGAAAGATTTTCGGTAACTGCGGAAGCAATGAGCCGCAGCTGCTGCCCTGCTTTTTCATGCAGCACAATCAGCTGCCACTTCGCGCGGTCCGTCAATTCCGTAGTATCCAGCAGCGAAATAAGATCCTCCCCGTTATTCTCATATTCGGAAATCAGCGTCTTGTACACGGCGGCCTGGGCAGCATCATCGGATATTTCTTCAATATCAGAAAACCAGTTTGGATGATCATAGAAGATGCTGATACAGACAGCGAACAAGGCCTCATCCATTTCCTGCAAAAGGGTCTTGCCGGGAGAGGCCACGCTGTGCATTTCAAAGGTGTGGTAATATTGCTCTGCCAGCCGATAATTACGGTTGTAGAAATCCTGCCCATCTATACCGTATTTGTCAAGTTCCTCCACTACCATTTTCTTCTCATTTTCGTCCCAGGGACAGAGGCAAAGCAGAAATAGTGTTTCAAATTGTGCACTCAGTTGAACGGACATTATATCGCCTCTTTCTTTTGAATCTGTAGAAACCCGCAGAACTGCCGGCTGGTACGCAGCAGTGCGTCATATTCACCCATTGCCGCAGCTTGACCGTTCTCGATATATACGATCTGGTCGTACTGCCGTAACAGCTCGTGATTCAGGTTATGCGTAATGGTTAACATTGTGAGATCAGGGATCCCCAGCAAAGCGGTCTCAATATCATAGGCCGTTTGCGAATCAATCGCAGAAGTACCCTCATCTAAAATCAGGATGGGTTTTTTCTGTATAATAGCACGTGCCACCGCAATACGTTGACGCTGTCCGCCGGACAGGTTAGCGCCATTTTCGCCAACGGGGGTTCTGATGTCATCTTCCATCTGCGGAAGGAAGCGCCCCACCCCGCTGGCCTCGATAGCCCTTTCCCATTCATCCAGGCTATATGGATGATGCAGGGTAATGTTTTTTTCAATGGTATCATCAAACATGTACACATTTTGGTGTATTACGGATATTTTTGCAAGCAGCTCATCCAGCTGCACTGACCGGATATCTTTACCGTCCATGGTAATCTGGCCCGTGTAACCACCATAGTTCGCGGACAGCAGCTTGATAAGAGTGCTTTTCCCACTACCGCTTGCTCCAATAATAGCATATTTTTTGTTTTTTTCAAAGGTCAGGCTTACTTTTTTTAACACCGGCTGCTCGGGCTTGTATCCAAAGGAAACTTCACGAAACTCTATATTCTCCTGATAAACAGGCATCTCTGTACCGCTAAATGCGGAGGGCTGCTTTTCTCCCAGGTTTATAATCCGTTCAACAACGGGCTTTGCCCCTTGCATGATTGACAGATTCTGTATGATTACAGCCACGGGCTGCACAAAGCTTCCGCTTAATTGTAATAATGCCAGTAGCACACCGGCGGTCATATTACCCTGCAGTACCATATAGCCTGATACCAGCATAATCATAAACTGTATTCCGATAGCAAGCATCTGCGCAACGCCTTCACTAACGGATGTTAATCGGTCTACCCGATATTTAGCACTGGTAAGGGTATCATTATTGGCATTAAAGTTTTTGCTCACATTTTCCGTAAGCTGAAAAGAACGAATAACATCATAGCCCGATAACTGATCCTTAAGGCCTGCCGTAAACATTGCAAAATTCCCGGACAGTCGTTTCTGTCCTTTGCTGATCGCTTTTCCGAAGCTTGCAGGCACTAAATACATCACGATCAGGCATAAAAACATCAATCCTGCGATAACCGGGCTATAATAGAACAGTGCGGCAACCGTTACGAAAAAGACAAGAATGTACTGAATCGATTGCAAAAGCGGGATGAGAGCGCTTTCCTCGATTGTTTTGACATCATTTGTAAGCGCCGAGATGTAGTCCGCTGTATTAACCGCCCCAAAGCTCTCGGGGTCTCTTGATAGAATGCCGTTATAAGCATGCGCGCGTAAATCCTGTACGGCTTTTGTTATAAATTTCTTCGTTAATAGTCCGCTTAGAACCATGACAAGTCCTGTAAGCGCCAGATAAACCGGAACTACTATGAGCATAGTTCGGAAAAGCGCCCAGTTCTGTGTGGTAACCGCGTCAAGGATGTTTTCAAGAATTATTGCGCTTCCCACACTTACAATGGAGAATAGAATACTCATTAAAATAGTAGCACAAAGCAAGCGCCGGTTTTTCCAGAATATGAATCTCATAAAATAATCCCCCTATAATATTTGATAATCATCTAATATAAAACACTCTAACAGATAATTAGATATAAGTCAATTGTTATTTTATATTCATCTAATTTGGAAAGAGCCGGATAAGAAACCGATAGGAAGATAATTTGATGATACGAATCAACAAAAAATGTGATATTACTCAGTTTCCATAAAGAAGTAATAGCAATAAATGAAATATGATAGGCAGACACGGACGGGTAATGTAAAAAAGCAGAGCGATACCAACTTATATCGCTCTGCTTTTTGTTTGCCCGCCATGGGCGGGCTCTAGCGGGTGAAAGTTCCGAGTGTACCCGGATAGTGGGAAGCACATAGCTGAACAGCAAGGGTGTCTATTGTGAGGTGGAATCTGAATTATCCCAGTAGGATTATTATCCGAGTAACTTATAAAAAAGAGTGATAGTGATTTGCGCGAAAGCACGAATGATTATCGCTGTTTTGTCGATTGTGGCAGTACATGACTTCAAAATATGGAAGAAGTCAATCGGTGTGAAAGTAGTCAAGCACATAAAAATACAGGCGGATAGCGGCTATCAAGGAATTGATAAGCTTCATATAAATAGTGAAACGCCTAAGAAAAAGAGTAAAAAGCATTCATTAACCAATGATGAAAAATCCAATAACCGCCGCATGAATTGCCAATCCGCTAATTTCTGAAGAGGTCTAATATATTTATCACCAAACAACAAAAAGGGGAGCATATCAGCGTTTTGCAACATCCCCTTTTCAAATATATAAAGGCTTATATATTTCTTTCGCTAAGATTTCCCGTTTTATCCTTAAACACATTTATTATTGCTAATACCGAAGAAAATAGCATAGTAAATAACATAGTTGTTACTGCGGTTTCAAAAATAGTATTTACAATCCAAGGTTGTCCCGCCATATCCGTGACTACGGTAGTATCATTCATAAAGGCAAAGTATTGAGGGATATATGAAATTCCGATTAACATATAAAACAGAATCGGTTGTAGCCAAAACGATTTTGTCTTAAACTCAGGTACATTTTTCACCCCGTTTTTATCCCTCGCAAGGAACAGTGTAAATACTTGGAAAACGAGATAGCAAGTTAAGAACCAACCAAGAAAATTCACCAAAGGCACTCCCAAAACTCCGCCACCTTCTTGCCAAGTCCAAATTGCGCCAAATGTTGAAGTTGCCGGGTCTTGCACAAGGTCAAATTGACACATAACAAATGCACTTACAATAGGCAAAAGAAATATGTTTATTTTCTTATCTAAACGCCTGTCTGCGTGGTTCAGAATTAGTGAAGCAACTGTCCAGGAAAGATAACCTAACGCAATATAGAATATTCCAACCATGAAAGGCACTCCAGCAATTTTTATAGCGTTAGGTCCCATTGAAGCATAGTCGTATGGTCCAAAGGGAAATCCTGTAGCAACACTCATTGCTTCCATAAAGGTACTTATAATATACGCTCCTGCCATAAAAATAAGCGTATTTTTCCAACCGTACCTTTTGGGTGCGTGTAACAACATTAAAGTCCACCCAAGAAAAATTACTAATCCTGGTACTGCGCCGGGGTTGTGTCCAACAAACCAAATTATAACCGCATATAGCGCGACAACCGCCCACCGCACAATATTGCCCACTTTGTTCGGTCTTAACTCATTACCTTCCATAATAAACTCTCCTTTACATATTCTGATTTTTATTTTTTCGATTAAAAACACGAGGTTGACAAACCAACACATGTATGATAAAATACATTTGTATTATTGTCAATAGTCAGATTTTTCTAATCTGTATGATAACCAACATATTATATAAAATATGTATAGAAACGGAGAAATTTTTATGAATCAGCAAAATACGGACAAGCGTGTTCGACGTTCAATTAAACTTATTAAGGATAGTTTTTTTACTCTGTTGAAAGAGATGCCTTTCGACAAAATAACCATTATAGATATATGCAAACGTGCCGATATCAATCGTTGTACCTTCTATTCACATTACGAAAGTATTGATGTTTTAGTAGATGCTTTAGAAAAAGAGCTTGCTGAGAAATTTATGTATGCTTTTTCACTCTACAAATATGACAAAAATCCCCGCACAATGGTAGACGCTCTGTTTGATTGCATACGAAAAAATCCTGAATTATTTTCTTTTGCAAAACAGGTTGGTCGGTCAAGTAAAAGTTATGATGTGCTTAAAAAAGTTATGCAGGAACGCACATTTTCGGAATGGCGAAATAAAAGTAAGATCACGGAAGAGCAGGCGCTTTTATTGGAAGCCTATGCAATTAGCGGAAGCAGACGAATTTTAGAAATGTGGCACGACAGCAACTTTACTATGGATGAAAATATGGTAAAAGATTTGTTTGAAAATGTAGTCAAGTACGGTTTATATCACTTTATTTATACAAAGTGAACAGTACAAATAAAACATCGTATTGCGCCACAAGTCTAATCTTGTTGATGCAATTATGCCATAACTTCGTAAATTTATATTTAAAGCACAATAGACCTTTTCGGAAATTAGCGGAATGGCTCGTGCTGGATTATGAAAAGTATATCAATTGTTTTTTCGAGAGATGTGGGGTTTTTAGCTATGGACTTTGCATAATGTAGGCAAACCTTTGGTCCGACGGACAGAAATCACATATAAGGCTGGGCCCCGAGACACCCCATATCTCAGTAAACCGCGAAGAAGAGAGATGCGTGCTGATAGTGTCGCTTTTTGTGGAAATCTTCCCCAAACTATGGTAAAATGACTATCAAATCAGACAGGGGCTTTTATTTGAAAAAAGAGTCAGGCTGGCTCTTCAAAAGACCGTCGTGCCTATGCTAACATAAAAATTGATGGAGCATGTGAACATAGATTTTTTAGAAGCTAGCGGTTCTCCTGTTATTGAATTTATTTTCAGTGAAAAAGGCCAATCTGTGGTGTTAGCCCTTGATGTATATGAGTTCGACATAAAATTAAAACGCTGGAAACTTAGTTGTGCTGGTTTTAGGTGCGGCAATACATAACGGTTTATATTAGGAGGAGTTAATGAAAGACTTATATGAGAAATTTGCATATGATTATGATGAATTTGGTGAGATTGAAAAGTATCTTGGAGATGAAAGATCATTTTTTGAAGCATTATTTATGCAATACGATGTAAACACCGTTTTGGATTGTGCCTGCGGTACAGGACAACATTTATATATGCTTTCAGAAATGGGATTTTGCGTTAGCGGCTCGGACTACTCCGAATCAATGCTTGATGTGGCGGATAAAAATCTGAAAAGGCATGGGAAAACAATACCTCTATGTCAATGTGATTTTAGATATTTAGAACAGAAGTACACAAATACATTTGATGCTATTGTTTGTCTCTCAACCGCTTTGCCACATCTTCATACAGACGAAGATTTAGTCATGGCACTTAAATCAATTAGAAACAGACTAAATAAAAACGGGTTGCTGATTTTAACACAAGGAACCACACATTTTACATTGTCATTGCCATCCATTGAAGTCGTTATAAACAGAAAAGATTTTTCGCGTGTATTTGTAAAAGAGCATGATCGTCAATTTCAAACCATCCATGTTTTAGATTTGTATCACTCTGAAAGCCGTATAGAGAGTAATCAATATGATATTATGTATAGAATTATTCTGGATGATGATTATAGGAGATTGCTTTTGGAGGCAGGCTTTGAAAATATACAAATATTCGGAGATTATGATAGGAGTGATTACAATGAGAAAAGCCGGCGTCTGATTGTAGTGGCTCAAAGGAGGGTATTATGAGCGAACCTTTACATTTTAAAACACGGGATGAGTTTCGGATTTGGCTGATGAATAATTGTATAGCGAGCAATGGCATCTGGCTGCTGTTCGGAAAGACTGACGAAATAATAACACTTAAAGCTAACGAAGCCTTAGAAGAAGCGCTATGCTTTGGTTGGATTGACGGATTAGTGAAACGAGTGGATGATCATTCCTATGTTAAATATTTTTCTGCACGTAGAAAAGGCAGCAAATGGTCGGAAAAAAATAAGTCAATTGTAAAAAGTCTGGAGACACGCGGCCTGATGACGGATTTTGGCAGAGAAAAAGTTCAGGAAGCCAAAAAAAATGGACAATGGGATAATGCGGCCAAACCGTCATCGGTTACAAGTGAACAAATTGAATCAGTGGCGGATCTGCTGAAAGAATATGAACAGGCATATACAAATTTTCAGGGGATGTCTCCATCTGTACAGAAGACCTATACCAGGGCGTATTTTGATGCTAAGACCGACGCAGGGCGCAGCAAACGCCTTGCATGGATGGTGGATCGTTTAGAGAAGAATTTAAAGCCGATGTGATATAGTGAAAACGATCTTGCGAATTATTTATAGGAACGAATGTGAGGTGAACATGATGATAACGCCTACCCTGCAAACGAAGCGGTTGATTCTACGTCCATTCATCAAGGATGATGCACAGGAAGTATTTAACTCTTGGGAAAGCGACCCGGATGTTGCTAAATATATGTTTTGGACAAGTCACAGTGATATCAGTAAAACGATCGAATGGCTTGCATCTGAAATTGAAAAAATAAATTCGGATGATTGGTATAGATGGGCTTTTGTATTAAAAGAGTCAGGTAAATTGCTTGGTACGGGATTATTATATTTTGATGATGAATATAAAAAATTTGAAATAGGTTATAACTTAGGAAAACATGCTTGGGGATATGGTTATGCAACGGAAGCAATGATGGAAGTTATAAGATTTGCTAAAGACGAATTGGGCATAAAGGAAATTATTGGAAGACATGCAAAAGAAAATCCTGCCTCTGAAAAAGTAATAAAAAAATTAGGATTTCAGTATGTTAAAGATATTCCTTATGAATGTAACGCAGGAACGAAAATATATGAAGGGAAAGAATATGTTCTTAAACTGTAGAGCAGATGTGATAGAGGAGTATATATTACGCTATTTGTCAAAGAGGCAGTAAACTCATGGTGATTGCTAAATTGTATGGGATTTTGCATAAAATGGGAGAGGAAGGTAAAGTATGAGTAAGAAATTAGTAGCGTATTTTTCGGCAAGCGATGTGACAGCTGAGGTTGCAAAGAAATTGGCAGAGGTGACCGGTGCAGACCTTTATGAAATCAAGCCCAAAGTACCATATACCAAGGCGGATTTGAACTGGATGAATAAAAATTCCCGTAGTTCTATAGAAATGAAGGACTCATCCTCCCGCCCTGTGATCAATGGTAAGAGCGCCAATATAGTAGCATATGATGTTATCTTTATAGGTTTTCCTATCTGGTGGTATGTTGCACCAACCATAATTAACACTTTCTTAGAAAGCTATGATTTTTCTGGAAAGACTATTGTGCCATTTGCAACATCTGGCGGAAGTGGATTTGGTCAGACGATAGAAAAGCTGCAGCCTTCTGTTTCTGGAATAACCACATGGAAAGAAGGGATGCTGTTAAATGGCAGACCGGCTAAAGATACTTTAGCCGCATGGGTAAAAAAACTCAATCTGTGAATATTGTTGACGAGGGGTTTGTGCATGAAGAAAGAGAAAAAAATAGATGAACTATACAATCTATCACCTTTCAGGTGGTTTATAAGGACGGGAGCGCCCTTGTTTCTATTTTTAGCGATCATTATTATCCTTATTTTTTGTATTTTCCCATTTTTCTCTGACTCAGTTGTGATCTATACAATAGGAGAGCTTTTGGGGCTTTTTACTGGCTTACTTATTTGTGCGGCGCTACTTTCCTATGCTTATCCACTTATAGGAATTACTAAATTAAAAAAACAGGAATTCATTATACATAAGCGTTATAAAGACAGAATGCATAATGGACTGGAGCAAGCAAAAAAAGAATGGTTTGTGTGTTCTTCAGGTACGAGATTGATCATATATCATAGAGATTATATTGAATCTATTGTTAAAGAAACCAAGGAAAATAGGCGTAATGAATCGTCTTCGGTAACGGTTTATCTCATACACATAAAAACTTGCCAGGGAAATCAGGAGAAAATAACATTTTTGTCTGGGAATGATGCAGCTGAGTTTAAGCATTGGCTGGGAGGATAACGGGAAAACATTATGAAAATACTATTTCTTTGTAGTCAGAATAAAAGACGAAGCCTGACGGCAGAAAAAATATTTGCGGGAAAAGATGGTCATACTGTCCGTTCGGCAGGTACGGAAAAAAATGCAAGAGTAAAAGTAACACCAGGACTGCTGGGGTGGGCAGATATTATTTTTTGTATGGAGAAAAAGCATATTCGTAGAATAAGAGAAAAGTATAATGGAATTTTACAAGGGAAAAAGGTTATTTGCTTAAATATTCCTGACGAATATGATTATATGGACGAGGAGCTTATAGATTTATTGGAAGCAAACATCGATTGGTTCGATGTGGTTTACTCTGTGGTGAAATGAGTGGGTTGGGATTTTGCGAGGACAAGTATTCTACGGTGCGTAGGTTGAATATAGCAGGTTGGTGGCGTATGATTGCACTATCAGAAAAGAAAGAGGTAGAACAATGGGTTATGTCACGGGCAATACGATTAAGGAACTGCGGGAGAAAAAGGGCTTCACACAGAAGCAGTTAGCGCTGATTTTGGGTGTCAGCGATAAAGCAATATCGAAATGGGAAACCGGAAAAGGTCTTCCGGATGTAGGGATCATAACCGAATTAGCGGCTTCGCTGGGAGTATCCCTTGCAGAACTGCTGACGGGGGAATATACAGAAAACAAGAACCGTTCCGGCAACATGAAAAAAGTCTCCTTTTATGTGTGCCCTGTCTGCGGGAATGTGATACAGGCGGCAGGAAATGGTTCCTATAGCTGCTGTGGTATTTTACTGCCGGAGCTTGAAGCAGAGGAAACCGATCAGCTGCATGGTATGAACGTAGAGAATGTGGATGGAGAATATTATATCTCAATGCAGCATGAAATGAGTAAAAGCCATTATATTTCATTTTTGGCTTATGTTACAGTGAATTATGTGGAGCTGATTAAGCTGTATCCGGAGCAGGATGTAGAAGGGAGATTTGCCAAACGTGGGCACGGTTTCCTGTATGCCTATTGCAATCGGCATGGTTTGCATAAGAAGGTCGTGTAAATAAAAGGCCGTTAAAAAACATATTGACATCCCGAGAAAAAGGTAATATAATACCTAACAAAGGTAATATATTACCTTTGTTAGAATTGAAAGGGTGTTGATATGCAAGAGATTGATAACAGGTATATGATTTTCGGCAGTTTGTTCTTAATTTCAACAAGACTTGAAGCGATCGGTACGAGTTATCTTGACGAACTTACAACAAAGCAATGGTTTTTTTTAGCGGTCTTAACGACGTTTTTTGACAGACCACCGACAATAAGTGAATTAGCTCGTCAAATGGGAAGCTCACATCAAAATACTAAGCAAATTGCTCTCAAACTTGAAAAAAAGGGTTTTCTGCGAATCGAAAAAGATGCAAATGACAGCAGAACGAACCGTCTTATCGTTACCGAGAAAAGTTTCAGGTACGGTTTATCTAACAAAGAAAAGGATGAACAATTTATCACCGAATTATTTAATGGATTTAGTAATGATGAGATTGTTGTGTTTAATCAGAATTTACAAAAGTTATATGACACCCTTAATGAGATGCAAAAAAAATATAAAGGAGTAAACGATCATGAATAAAACGGCGGTGATTTATAAATCAAAATATGGCAGCACAAAAGAATATGCGAATTGGATTGCGGAGGAACTCGGCGGCAAATTATTTGATGTATCAGAAATAACGGCTCAAAAACTAGAAGACTATAATACGGTTATTTTTGGCGGCAGAATACACGCCGGGAGTATTCAAGGGTTATCGGGTATTAAAAAAATCCATAACGAACTGTCAGGCAAGAAAATCATCATTTTTGCGGTGGGTGCAACAGGTAATGATGAGAAAATTAAGACAGAGCTGATCAGCAGAAATTTTTTGGAGTCAATGAAAAATAGCCCTCTTTTCCTCTTACAAGGAAGGCTTGATTATAAGACAATGACAGCTTTTGACAGGCTATTGATGTTTGGGCTGGTGAAATATTTTAAGAGCAAAAAGCCGGAAGAACTCGGTGATCAATATGACGCGGCACAACAAATCATTGAAACCTATGGGAAAATAGTAGATTTCGTAGACAAAAACAGCATTAACCCTATTATTCAGGCTGCAACCCAATAAATCCTATTCATTCAGACCTCCCTGCGATGATTTTCACATTTTGAAAAGTATAAAAAGGATAATATGCTGATTGGTATAAAATATATGCACCAAAACTCTAAAACGGCTGTACCGATCCACTCGGTTCCCGCCATATCGGGTGTAAACAAACCGAGCATGGGAAGAATAAAGCAAGTAATGAAAAATACCCCATGTATCAATAGTAAGGCCTTCAGCCATTTGTCAGTTTTGGATTTCACGCAGACAGTTAATCCCACAAAGAAAGTAGATAGTGCCATTAAAGCATATCCCAACATGTCATAATTAAAAAACAGACCGAATTGCTGAAAATCAAGGAGGGCAGCTGCTTGTGCTGTTAATCCGCCCGTTCGGACAGTAGTCATCTGGGCAAAATAAACCAACGAAATTAAAGTAGCATACATAACAGCAAATCCTGTTGCAACAATTCCCGCCAATTTCTTCTCCTTTTTCGCATAAAAGGCGTATGAGCATATCATAGGTACAAAGCTTAAGGCGATAAAAATTGAAGACAGGTAGCTCCCAAAATTAGTTCCTAGGAGCATTGAACATGCAAACCCTGCAACGGCGGCAGCATTCACGAGGGATACTGTCATACCTATTTTTCTATTCATAACAACTCCTCCTTTTACCGCCATCAAATAGAATATCCACTACCTTTTCAATATAAGCGGCTCGATCTTCTTGCTTCGTGAAGTCATAGCCCATTAACCCTTTAGCGGCATCGTTACTTAAAAATGCCACCTGCATGGATGCTGTAAGCATAAATGATAATAAAGGCTTATCCTCATTTGGAATGTCTTTTGTAAGCGCCTTCATAAACCCCTTTTGTGTATAAACCGAATTGCTGTTTTCCAAATCGTTCTGTAAATCACCTAAAATTGAGATGCGGGAAATAGCGGAGTGGTCAAAAAGAAAATTGAAAACATAGGTAGCCCAAGCTGTCAAACGCTTTTGATCTGTGTCGTATTTTATGCTCACATCAAAGCCTGCAATTACTTTTCCAATAATCCGCTGAACACAAGTGGTTATTAGATTTTCCTTACTGCCGAAATGATAATTTATCAATCCTAATCCGACTCCTGCTCTTTCAGCAATCATTCGAGCGGTAATGCTTTTTGTATTACCTTTAAATTGTTCAATCAATTCAGTTGTCACTTCTATGATGTTGTCTTTGACATTCGTGGTATTCTTCATATTATCCTCCCACCTTGAATATTGTTCAAACATATTATACTGAACGATGTTCAAAAAGTCAACCATTATATGCTTTGCGAAGCCGGAATGCGGATCGCCAGTATGATGAACCTTTTTCAAATCGCGGCATATTATGAATTAATGAATCGTTTAGGAAGTATTTCTTATGGATATCTATGATTTTGCTGTTTATTATCCCCAGTTATACCAAAGGATCGATGATGAAGTTCAAAATGCAATAGCGATGTACCAAATGAATGGCCAGGAGTCACTTCATGATTTGGACAGTTATGTCGAAAGCATTGTGAATAAATACGGCCAACATGAGTTATTCAGAGAGGATGCAGTTGCGACGCAGCAGTATTTCAGAGGAGGAGATCGAGACCGTGATCGTGGCAGGGACAGAGACTGGGAGCGAGATTGGGATCGAAGAAGGAATCATCGTCGGAGAGACTTTAATCTAAGAGACCTTACAAGAATTCTTTTTTTCAGAAGACTGTTTGATAGACACCGCCGCCACTAAACAATGTGCAGACAATAATAAAAAGCCGCCCCGCCCATTTGATATCACAGGATATCAATACTGGACGGAGCGGTTTTTTATTATTTCGGATTATTTACTGCTTGAAGATTAGCAGGTGAGGTCATTGGTTTGGCTCTCTCCATTCCGGAAGCCAGGTTTTATCATTTGCAATAGCAGTCACGATTTCCTTCCCGGATCCGAAGGAATCGAAGGTTCCCTTGTTGATTTCACGGATTGCCTGGCTCAGCAGATTTTCATAATAGGCTTCAGGGGTCATGTCAGTCGTGGTCTGATGGAAATGCTGCTGGGAATCAGACGAGGCGATCTCAGCATATTCGTTTTTAACTTGTGCGATGAGTTTGTCACGATTCATATTAGTTGCTCCTTTGTGTGTTTTTATTTATCGCTGCCAGGCTTGTGGCGGCTGCCAGACTGCTTTTTCGTATTGCGGCGCTCTCCGTCTAATGCGCTTTCTGCCATGGTGGGGCCGCCATTCGACTTTTTCTTCCGAATTGGTTTGGGATCAAGCTGTGAATCTTTGGCCATGATTGTCCTCCTTGCTGGTAATGGCATTATTATTTGCAGACAAGGGCAGATTATTCGGTGTGAATTTCCGAAACATCCGATTACAAGTCTATTCTTTTCTTTATTCATGTGATATAGTTATAATTCTAGGGTAGTACATTGTCAAAGACCAGGTGGGTATGAGTGATACACGACACTAAGGGTATGGCTCTAAAACTTATAAAGGGGTAGTAATATGGATCAAATCATCGAACTCGGGGAGATCAGACATCTGGAATATATCTTGGAAACTGCCCGGGATCAGTTAGATAAATCAGAGGAGCGGTGCCGGAACAAGCAGCAGGAGATCCTGGAAGCAAAGAGAGAACAGCGGGAAAACGCTGTTCATCAGGTAGGAAACCTGTATTCCAGAGATGGGTTTGAGGAGCTGGTAGCGCTTAGTCAATATGCAAATGAAATTGCACGGCAAATTACCGATTTTGAAATGGAGGAGCAGAAGTCCCTCCGGCTTAAGAAGGTTATCTTAGCGCCCTATTTTGCCAGGATTGATTTCCAGTTTGAGGAGGAAGATGTCCCGGAACAAATTTATATTGGCCGCTTTACCTTAACGGGTGACAAGGCTTATGACATTAAGGTATACGATTGGCGCTCACCGATTGCCAGTGTTTTCTATCGGTATGGACTGGGAGACGCGGCTTTTCACTCGCCTGCCGGCGAGGTACACGGCGTGGTCAGTCTGAAGCGGCAGTATGAAATTAAAGATAGCCAGATGGAATACTATTTTGATTCTGAGATGGAGATCATGGACGAATTTCTAAAACAGCTGCTTGGTCAGAATGCATCCAAATCCATGCATGCCATCGTGGAAACCATTCAAAAGGACCAGGATGTGATAATCCGGGATATGACGAATGATCTTATGATGGTGCAGGGGGCGGCAGGAAGCGGTAAAACCTCCGTTGCCCTTCACCGGGCGGCGTTCTTAATGTACCAGGGCCTGTCAAAAAAGCTTCTTGCGAATAACATCTTAATTTTGTCCCCGAACAGTCTGTTTGAGCAGTATATTTCCAGGGTTCTGCCGGAGCTGGGGGAAGAAAATGTTGTGACCTATATCTTTGAGGAAATTATTGAAAATTGCACGAAAAAGAAGAAGTTTCAGTCCTACCGGGCTTTTCTGGAACTTACAGCCGAAAGTCAGGATACAAGCGGCGTTGTGGAAAAAAGCTTTGAATACAAGACCTCGCCTGGTTTTGTGGAGATTATGAAGCAATATGCTGCCCGTCACCGGAATACGAAAAGCGGTAAAGAGCTTTATATCCGCCTGCTGAACAATCCGCAATTGGATTGTCCTGTTTTTGCGTACAGCCGGGACAATATGAGTAAGAAAACAATCCTGTATGAGGATGCCTTATGCATCTGCTTTCTGCAATTGCTGCTGACCGGGCCGGGAGAAGAGTGCAGGACGATTAAACAGGTGATTATCGATGAGGTACAGGATTACACACCTTTGCATTTTGAAATATTGAAGGTCCTGTATCCACGGGCAAATTATACGGCTTTGGGGGATATTAACCAGTCAATCAGCCGGAAGGTGACCATGGACTTTTATGACCAGATCAGCCGGATTCTGGACAGACCGAAATCCCTTTTGGTGACCCTGAATAAGAGCTTCCGCTGCAGCCGGCAGATTCTGGAGTTCTCGGCAGGATTTCTGGAGAACCCTGCAAATGTAGAAAGCTTTTGCCGGGATGGCGTTCCGCCGAAGATTTACAAGGCAGAGACGGTAAATGAGCTGGATCAGTTTATCCTGCGGGAAGTGGAGACTTGCCTAAACGGCGGCTATGAATCCATTGCCTTGATCTGTGAGAACCAAAAGGCCGCGAATGAACTGCATAAGCGTCTGTCAAAAAAGCTGCCGGAGCAGATGGAAATCTCGGCCGTGAAGGATAACGGCGAAAGCCCTAAGTCCAAGGTGTTTACGATTCCGCTATATATGGCGAAGGGCCTGGAATTCGACGGTGTGCTGATCGTAAATATTATAGACCGTCAGCATCTCTACATCGCCTCGACCAGAGCACTTCATCGGTTAAATGTATTTCAGCTTTAAATAAACAGGATAGGGCCTGCCTGATGAAGCCCTATCCTGTTTATTTAAAGTTATGCATTTTGAAAATTATCTTTTCTTTGAATAATAGGTATTGTCCATTGGCAGCTTCGTCCGCAATACACCGTCCATCGCGTAATAGGCACCCTGTACTGCCGGGGCAGTAGGAATGGTGGCGATTTCTCCGATTCCCTTGGCTCCATAAGCGAAGGGCAGCAGCTCTTCCTTCTCCACGTAGATGGCGTGGATATCTGGAATCTGGGTAGACCGCATCAGTCCCAGCGTGCCGAATTTAACCTGAGGAACGCAATCCTTCAGCGGAAAGTCCTCGGTCAGCGCATAACCAAGTCCCATCAGGACACCGCCTTCGATCTGGCCCTGGATAGAGATTGGATTCACGACTCTGCCGGAATCATGGGAAGCGTATACTTCCTTGACCTGACCATTGTCGTCCAAGATCACCACATGGGTAGCAAAACCATAGGCTATATGGCTCTTAGGATTTGGAACGTCCGCCCCCAGCTTATCCGTGGGATCGAAGAATTCAGCGAAGAATTCGCGGCCCTCCAGCTGGCTCATGTCGCCGCCGGCTTCCTGCAGAGCAGCCAGGAGATCTACAGAAGCCATACGGATTGCTTCACCGGAGATCAGTGTCTGACGGGAACCGGAGGTGGTCCCTGAGTCAGGGGCAAGCTCTGAGTTACAGCCCATATTGCGGATCTGGTCTTTACGTAATCCGGTGGTCTCACTCACTACCTGTACGAAGACCGTAGCACATCCCTGGCCAATTTCGGAAGCGGCACAATAGATCTCCACGATGCCGCCCTTCACTGCCAGCTTTGCGCGCCCCTTATCCGGGAGTCCTACGCCGACGCCGGCGTTCTTCATCGCGCAGGCGATACCGGCTCTGCCGGGATTGCTCTCATATACCTCTTTCACTGCTTCTAAGGTTTCTTTCAGAGCGGTAGAACAGTCTGCGATCTGTCCGTTAGGCAGGGTCTTCCCGGGTTCAATGGCATTCCGGTAACGGATCTCCCAAGGAGAGATGCCCACCATCTCTGCGAGCAAGTTAATATTTGATTCCAGAGCGAACTCACTCTGGCATACTCCAAATCCTCGGAAAGCACCGGCAGGAGGGTTATTGGTATAATACCCGAAGCCCCGGATGTCCGTATTTTGATAGCAGTAGGGGCCGACCGAGTGGGTGCAGGCACGTTCCAGTACCGGGCCGCACAGAGATGCATAGGCACCGGTATCAAAACAAATTTCACAGTCCAGGCCGGTAAAAATCCCATTTTCATCACAACCCAAGGTGAAGGTTCCTTCCATTGCATGACGCTTAGGATGGAAGTACAGGGAATCCTGACGGCTGAGTTTCACCTTTACCGGACGTTTTACATGTAAAGCTGCCAACACGGCAAGGTGCTGTACCGACACATCTTCTTTTCCTCCAAAACCGCCGCCCACCAGCTTATTTTCCACTACGATCCGGTCTGCTTCCCAGCCCAGCATAATGGCAATTTCATGACGGGTATCGTAGACGCCTTGGTCGGAGGTGTAGACCTTAACGCCGTCCTTATAAGGAAAAGCAACGGCACATTCCGGTTCCAGGAAAGCATGCTCCGTAAATGGTGTCTGGTAGCTTTTGGTGACGACGTATTTGGATCCCGCCAGTGCCGTCTTCGCATCGCCGCGGGTCACATGGCGGGTCTGGCACAGGTTTCCCTTCTCGTGGAGCTTCGGAGCGTTCTCGGCCATCGCCTCGTGAACATTGCGTATCGGCTCCAGCTCTTTATACGTGATCTTGACCAGTTTCTTAGCGGCGGCCAGAATATCCTCCGTCTCGGCGATTACGAGGCAAATGGCGTCTCCCACAGACCGGGTAATATCGCCTTTGGCAATCATAACATCCCAGTCCTGCTGAATATGTCCGACCTTATTATTCGGGACATCCCCGGCTGTCAGCACAGCCAGAACACCAGGCATTGCCAGGGCTGTGGAAGCATCGATATCCACTACCCGCGCACGGGGGTATTTGGACCGTATTGCCGAGCCATGTACCATGCCTTCAATTTCCACGTCATCCGTGTATTCGCCGCGGCCCAGAACCTTCTCACGGACATCCAGCCGGAACGCACCGTTGCCTACGCCGTATTCATCACCTTTTTCCAGGGTCTCGTCAAGCTGCTCGCCGCCCCGCAGAATCGCTGCTGCCAGCTGGATTCCTTCAATGATTTTCTTATAGCCGGTACAGCGGCAGATGTTTCCCTTCAGAGCTGTCTTAATCTCCTCTTCGGTGGGATCCGGTACCCGGTCAATTAATGCTTTGCCGGCCATGACCATTCCCGGAATGCAGAAGCCGCATTGCACAGAGCCCTTCTTACCGAAGGCATGGACGAAGGCCTCCTGTTCACGTTCACTCAGGCCTTCTACGGTCACGATATTTTTGCCGGCGGCCCGCTTGGTCGTCAACACACAGGACTTAACGGCTTTGCCATCAATCACGATCGTACAAGTTCCACAGGCACCTTCGCTGCATCCGTCCTTGACCGACTGCAGATGGAGGTCGTCCCGCAGATACCGCAGCAGCGGTTTATCCTGGCTGGTGTGGCATAAGGTTCCATTCACTGTAAAACTATAGGTTGCTTCCATTTCATTTACCTCCTATGGTAATATAGGTCTTAAGCATTAGCGGTAAAAATCTGATCTGCATCCAGAATAGTACCCCGTGGACATTTGACAGCACACATGCCGCAGGCAATACAGCGCTCCATATTGATAATGGCGTGATTGTCCGCTACCTTGATCGCGTCAGCCGGGCAGTTCTTCTCACAGATGCGGCAGGCGATACAGCCTACACTGCATGCCTTCCGGGTCTCGGCTCCGGTATCCAGGCTGGCACAGTGAGGGAAGATCGTGTATTCCGGAGCGATCATCTGGATCAGGCCCTTCGGACAGGCTTTTACACATAAGCCGCATCCTTTACATTTCTCACGGTCCACCTGGGCCACCCCGTGGTCATTAATAAAAATTGCTCCTAACTTGCAGGCTGCCATGCAGCGGCCATCTCCCGGACATCCCCATTTACATTGTACCCTTTCCTCCGGACATCCCTCTGCAGTCTGTCTGCAATCTCCGGAGAGCGTACTCCGCGGAACCTCTTCCGCCGCACGGCTTCCGCCGGAACATTGAACGATAGCAATTTGCTTTTTGCGTTTCTGCACCATCCTGATACGCTCCTTTCTGACCTCTTTAAGAGTTTTTCGAAAACGATCTGTTTATTAGTGCTTCAATTATAACAGGTAAGTGGGAGCAGGGCAATATAGTTCTAAAAAATTTTTTGACATACTAAAAAAAAATATGGAATATTTAAGAAAGGGTGGTGGAGAGGAGAAAATCCTCTGTCATTTTGAGCAAAGCGAAGAATTCCACGTAATACTGGAGCAAGCGTAAATCTTGGTGCTTAGCCCTTACATGGGATCCTTCGCGATGCTAAAGATGGACTTAGCAGCGATCACATACACATCGTCTTTCGCTCCGGCCATTAGAAGAGTTATTACAAGCAATCGATTTTTCCTTGTGGCTTTCCAGCAGTTGTTTTACCGTATTCACAAGGCATTGTACATCGGCTTCCGTATTATAAATTCCAAAACTGACCCGCACCAGCCCTTCCGGCGGGAGAGGAGTTCCGTCGCTGCCGGTGCGGACCGTGAGGTCTCCGGTAAGGCGGCGGACATAGGGATGGGCACAGAATGCCGCGTGGCGGACGGCAATTCCGCTGTATTCTGCCAGCAGGCGGGATACGGTTTCATTATCGATGCCTTGCAGCGTGAAGACGAGAATACCCACCCGGTCTGTATAATGGATACTGTCCCCATAAAGAATGACGCCGGGGATTTGGCGCAGTCCATCCAGTGCCATTCCTAGCAGACGCTGCTCATGGGCCTCGATATAGTCAAAGCCAAGACTCTGCAGATTCTTCATTGATCGAAGCATTCCCACCACTCCCGGATAATTTGGGGAGCCTGCTTCATAGAGATCGGGAGAGTCGGTAAAAAAAACCTTCCGGTCCGTTACGGTTTCAATCATACCGCCGCCATAGAACCGCGGGACATGCCGGTTCAGCTCCTTCGTCAGCCCTACCACGGCACCGCCTCCGAAGGGAGAGTACATCTTGTGAGCGGAGAAAACCAAAAAGTCAATATTTTCCTCCGGACAATCCCCGGTCATACGGAAGGCTCGGTGGGCTATGATCTGTGCCCCGTCTACAATGATCTTTGCCCCGTATTTATGCGCGGTTCGGGCAATTTGGTGGACATCGTTTACATAGCCGGTGACATTGGAGGCCGCTGTTACGGACACATATTTAACCCGCCCCCTTAGTCTGCGGAGAATTCGTTCAAAATCCTCCATAATCAGCCGCCCTTGTTTATCGACTTCCGTATATACAGTTCTCGCGCGCAGCCGCCAGGTTAAGTCGTTTGCATGGTGCTCCATCCGCGTGGTGAGGACCATATCCCGGTGGCTGTCAATTAGTGCGGAAGCAAGTTTATTCATTCCATCTGTAGTATTGTTTACATAAAAAACGGTGTAATGGGTGCTGTCTGCTCCGACGAAGTCCAGCACGGTGTCGCGTCCGCTATCATAAACCTCATTCGTATGTTCCGATTTCTGTCCCATACCGCGGCCGATGGAGCTGTAATACAGCAGTTCCTTGTGGATTTCCTGCACCACATTTTTAAAAGCCGGAGTGGTAGCGGCATTATCCAGATTAATTGCCGACGCTTTTGTTTTATTGCCAAGCTCGACCGGTGCATCCAGACCAAGCATCATATTCCGTATATGTTTTGCCGTACCTGCTCTAGCGGATCCATTATTAAAAGTATTCATTCTAATATCCCCCGAATTTCAAATCAATTATAAAAAATAGTCTATCTTTATTATATTAATCTATTCAGGAAAAGGATCATCCGATCGCGAGAAAACATTTTACATAATTGGAGGCAAAGACAATAAAAAGAGCCTCCTATCCATAGGACAGGAAGTACGGTTTGCTAACTATGAGTTGGACGGTACACTGGTGTACCGACTCATTTATTCTGTTCAGTTAGGTCAAGTATAAATGAGCCGGTACACTGGCATTCATCCGAAATGGATGAGCGGTTAGACCAGACTTTGAACTTCTTGGGCGAAGGCGTCCATGTCGCCGCCGCACCAAAGCTCCGCAAAGTCCATAATGGTACTGCGGAAGCCTTGTTCTCTGCTGACCAGTGGCTGGTACAGAAATGCGCGCCCGCGGCGGTACATGTTCAGAAAACCCTTATGAACCAGCCGTGTTAAAAATGTGGAAACGGTTTGGGGTTTCCAGTCATTGTGAAACAGTGACTCTGCAATTTGCATAATTTCAGGCAAAGCCATATCGTGATCTGCTGACCAAATTGCAAGCATCACCCTTGTTTCTGCTTTGGTCATTTCATACTTCATATTGTGTGCCTCCTCTAAAGATATATTATATAATAACGTAAATAGTGATTAAATGAAACTGGAAATTAATGGAATTCATGCGGAATTACCTAATATAAAAAAGAAGGAAATTCCGATAATTTTTAATTATAAAGGACTTTCTCTGATAATTCAAGACTATTTTTATTTGCAGGATTAAAAATGATGATTTGCAAGTTTTAATATTATAAGGAGGTGTCTAAACGGTACTGGCATTTTCGGGATGGCCATGGTATAATCAAATACACTAGTTCGAGCATATGGGAGGCCAAGCCAATGGAATCAATTCCAATAATCAAATGTGCCGTCTTGGGGGCAGGAACCGTAGGTGGCGGCGTATATAAGCTGGTGGAACGGCAGCGGGAGGAGCTGCCCCGTAAAGCGGGGGCCTGCCTGGACATTGCGAAAATACTGGTACGGGATCGGTCAAAAGTCCGACAGGGAGTGGATGCGAAGCTGCTGACGGACAGCTGGCAGGAGATTCTGACGGATCCGGAGATTCAGATTGTGATTGAGTTGATGGGAGGCATTGAACCGGCCAGAACCTACATTATAGAAGCTTTGTTTGCAGGCAAGCATGTGGTAACGGCGAATAAGGACCTGATGGCCGAGTATGGCAAGGAGCTGATGGAGGCGGCAGAAGCCTCTGGCTGTGACCTGTTGTTTGAGGCTTCCGTAGCAGGCGGCATTCCAATTATCCGACCGCTGAAGCAGTGTCTGGCAGGCAATAACCTGACGGAGGTTATGGGAATTGTTAATGGCACCACGAATTATATTCTCACCAAAATGACCGATGAAGGTATGGATTATACGGAAGCTCTGGCGAAAGCTACGGCACTGGGATACGCGGAAGCGGATCCGACGGCGGATGTGGAAGGCCTGGATGCCGGCCGCAAGATCGCGATTATGGCATCCATAGCCTTTAATTCCCGGGTTACCTTCTCGGATGTATATATAGAAGGAATTACTAAAATTACGGCCAGAGATATCCGTTATGCAAAGGAATTTAATTATGTGGTAAAACTGCTGGGCGTGGCCAGGCATACGGAGACCGGTGTTGAGGTGCGGGTACACCCGATGCTGATTCCCGAGACCCATCCTCTGGCTTCGGTTAAGGATGTGTTTAACGCCGTGTTTGTCCATGGGGATGCAGTGGACGACGCGATGTTTATGGGAAGGGGAGCCGGTGAGTTTCCCACAGCCAGTGCTGTCATGGGAGACGTAATCGACGTGGTACGAAATATCCTTAAGGGATGTACCGGCCGGATTTCCTGCGGCTGCTATAAGAACCTGCCGGTGAAATTGATTGAGGCCACCGAGAGCCGCTTCTTCCTGCGGCTGCAGGTAGAGGATCGCCCTGGCGTGCTGGCAGGGATTGCCGGTGTGCTGGGCAATAACGACGTTAGCATTGCCCAGGTGGTACAGAAGACCCGGAAGACCGCTGCTGCGGAACTGGTGGTGATTACGGACCAGGTACTGGAACAGCACTTCCGCGATGCGTTGACGATTCTGAAGGAGATGTCAATGGTTAAGGAAATTTCCAGTTTGATTCGTGTGTATTGAGATTAATCCAGGAGGAGACAAGACATGAGCAATAATTCTTTGGAAAAGGCGGAGACGCTATTTTGGCTGGGCCGCTATAGTGAAAGGGTGTTTACAACACTGGAGATATTCTACTCCTATTATGGAGCGCTGCCGGAGGACGGTCCGCATTCCTACGTAGAGTTCTGTAAAAAGCTGGGGATTCCGAATGTATATTCTAATCAGGAGAAGTTCGTCCAGGGATATCTCTACGACCGGAGCAATCCGGATTCGGTGGCCAGTAGTATTGACCGGGCCTACGATAGTGCGATTACGGTGTCGGAGGAAATCGGAGAACGCACGCTTCTGTATTTGGAGAGAGCTCATGCCGTCATGAAGAAGTGCAAGGGAGACTGTGACCGGATTTCCCAGTATGAGAAGGTAATCGACCAGTTCTATGCATTCTGGGGCTGCGTAGATGATAAGGTGGAGGACGAAGAACACCGGAATTTGATGAAGGTGGGCCGGTATGTGGAGCGTCTGGATCTCTATATGCGTCTCTCAGTGGAGTGGAAGCGGATTGACAAGGAATTCAGCAAGCTGGATCGCAGGATTAAGAAAATCAAACGCCCCTATGGGAAGAAACAACTGGATCGCCTGGAAGCCATTTTCCGCAAACAGGAGAATTGGAAAGAGGATTACAACGAGGCTCTGTGTTGCCTGAACGATCTTTTTTTAATGGAATAGCCGGAAGTCCTATTTACCTGGATCTGGTAAATGGGACTTCCCTTTTCCTATAAGATCGGTTATAATAATTTCGTAAGCACGCAGTGCCATATTAGGAGGAGATTGCCATGATAGTTTCAGCAAAAGAAATGCTGCAGAAAGCAAAAGAAGGAAAATATGCCGTCGCACAGATTAACATTAATAATCTGGAGTGGGCGAAATCTGTATTATTGGTTGCCGAGGAACTGAAGTCCCCCATTATTTTGGGCGTATCCGAGGGCGCGGGAAAATATATGGCCGGTTATAAGACCATTGTTGGTATGGTAAACGGAATGATCGAGTGCCTGAAGATTACGGTACCGGTTGCCCTTCATTTGGATCATGGCAGCTATGATCACTGCTATCAGTGTATTGAAGCCGGTTTTAAATCGGTAATGTTTGACGGCTCCAGCTATCCGATTGAGGAAAATATAGCGAAGACAAAGGAAATCGTAGCAGCCTGTAAGGCGCGGGGCATTTCTCTGGAGGCAGAAGTCGGCTCCATCGGCGGCGAGGAAGACGGCGTAGTCGGAATGGGTGAGTGCGCAGATCCGGATGAGTGCAAGATGATCGCAGATCTGGGAATTGATTTCCTGGCAGCCGGCATCGGGAACATTCATGGAAAATATCCTGCAAACTGGCAGGGACTGAGCTTTGAGACATTAGAAGCTGTTAAAGACAGAGTAGGCGATATGCCGCTGGTACTGCACGGCGGAACCGGAATTCCGGAAGATATGATTAAGAAAGCGATTACTCTTGGCGTGGCAAAGATCAATGTAAATACAGAGTGTCAGCTATCCTTTGCGGCTGCTACCCGTAAATATATCGAAGCAGGCAAGGATCTGGAAGGCAAGGGCTACGATCCCCGTAAGCTGCTGGCGCCCGGAGCTGAAGCCATTAAGGAGACCGTTCGTGAGAAGCTAACCCTGTTTGGTTCTGTAGGAAAAGCTTGAAGCATAGAATAAAACGGAAGTCTTAAAACCATTCGCAAAGGGGTATTATGTATGGCTCCTTTGCGAATTTTTTTGCGGTCACTTGCAAATCAAAGCAAAATAGTGTATGTTAGAAAATATTGTTTTTCCTGGGAGGATAGGTCTATGAGAGAAACTGTGAATGTGACGAAGATTTTTGGCAGTCGTGTCTTTAACGATGCCATGATGAAACAGTATCTGCCGAAGAAGGTTTATGAAGATTTAGAGAGGACAATTCAGGAGGGCTCTGAATTAAGCAGCGCTACTGCGGAAGTGGTGGCAAACGCCATGAAGGACTGGGCGGTTGAACACGGAGCTACTCATTATACTCATTGGTTCCAGCCTTTGACAGGTATAACAGCAGAAAAGCATGATTCATTTATCGGAATCCCAAATCCGGAAGGTAAGACAATCATGGAGTTTTCCGGCAAAGAGCTGATTAAGGGTGAGCCGGATGCCTCTTCTTTTCCCTCCGGCGGACTGCGCGCTACCTTTGAGGCAAGAGGCTATACTGCCTGGGACTGTACTTCCCCTGCATTCCTGAAGGAGGACGCTGCCGGTGTGATCCTGTGTATTCCGACGGCATTTTGTTCTTATACAGGAGAAGCACTGGATAAAAAGACGCCTCTGCTGCGTTCCATGGGGGCGGTTAATACCCAGACCATGCGCCTGCTGCGGGCATTGGGGAATAGAACCACAAAGAAGGTAATGGCATCCGTAGGAGCAGAGCAGGAGTATTTCCTGATTGACAGGGAGAAATTCCTTAAGAGAAAAGATCTGGTCTATACCGGTAGAACGTTGTTTGGATCCATGCCTGCAAAGGGGCAGGAGCTGGAGGACCATTATTTTGGAAGCATCCGTGAACGCATCGGCGCTTACATGAAGGATGTAAATGAAGAACTTTGGAAATTGGGCGTTCCGGCCAAGACGCAGCATAACGAGGTGGCTCCGGCTCAGCACGAACTGGCTCCTATCTTCTCGATGGTAAATGTCGCAACCGATCAGAATCAGGTGGTTATGGAGACGCTGAAGAAGGTGGCGACCCGTCAGGGACTGGCCTGTCTGCTTCATGAGAAGCCCTTTTGCGGCGTAAACGGCTCCGGTAAACATAACAACTGGTCCTTGACCACCGACGATGGTATGAACCTGCTGGATCCCGGTAAGACGCCTCATGAGAATGTGCAGTTTCTGTTAATCCTGATGTGCATTCTGCGGGCGGTCGATAAGCATGCCTCTTTGCTGCGGGTTTCGGCAGCCTGTGTGGGAAATGACCACCGCCTGGGTAAGCAGGAAGCGCCGCCGGCCATTATCTCCGTATTTCTGGGAGAGCAGCTGCAGGATGTGCTGACCCAGCTGATTGAGACTGGGGAAGCGACCCACAGTAAAAAGGGCGAACGCTTAATTACCGGTGTGGCATATCTGCCGAGATTTTCTAAGGATGCGACAGACCGGAACCGGACATCGCCCTTCGCTTTTACCGGTAATAAATTTGAGTTTCGTATGGTGGGATCTTCCGATTCCATTGCTTGTGCGAATACGGTGCTGAACAGCATTGTGGCAGAGGCTTTCCTTGAAGCAGCGGAGCGCATTGAAGCAGCGGAGGATAAACTGACCGCTGAACACGATATGATCAAAGAATATGCCATGGAGCATCAGCGGGTGGTCTTTAATGGAAACGGATACTCACAGGAGTGGGTAGAAGAGGCAGAGCGCAGAGGCCTTCCCAATATCGCCGGTATGGTAGACGCAATTCCCGCGCTGTTAGAGGATGATGCGGTAGCGATGTTTGAGAAGCTTGGCGTATTTACGAGGACTGAGCTGGAAGCTCGTGCAGAAATCAATTATGAGTCCTATATTAAACAGATTAATATAGAGGCAAAAGCGATGGTAAACATGGCCAATAAGCAGATTATCCCGGCTGTAATTGGTTTTAACACGAAGCTGGCAGAGTCTCTGGGGAAGGTATCGGCTGCTTGTCCGGAGGCGGATGTAAGCGTACAGAAGGAACTGCTGCTGGAGTGTTCGGCACTTTTATCGGAAGCTAAGGTGGCGGCAGCAGCGCTGGAGGAAGCAGATGCCGAAGCCAGCAGCGAGACAGACGTTGCTAAAGCAGCAGGGCTGTTCTACAGGCAGGTACTGCCTGCGATGGAAGCACTGCGCATGCCGGTGGATGCGCTGGAACATATTGTAGAGAAGAAGATGTGGCCATTCCCGTCCTATGGGGATATGCTCTTTGAGGTATAAGTACAGAATCACAAAAAGAACCTGCCGTACGGCAGGCTCTTTTTGTGAGAAAGGAGAGGGGTGATAAGGTTTTGTGGATGAGACAAATACCTTATCGGAAAAACTATGAATCGCAACTTGCTGTTGCTAAGTATATTGTACAAAAGAATCGTGACCAAATTATGTCCACTCACTTAAGGATACATAAAGGTTGTAAAAAAAATATAAAAAAAATCTAACAAACTGGAGTAGGCCGGGATTTTTCGATAAAATAAGATCTTTAAAAACAAAAGACCTGCTCTGGAAGCAGGTCTTTCCATGAAATATGAAAAAAGGGAGGGAGTCGATTTCTCGACTCAAATTATGAAAAAAATGATTTATGCTATGAATTTAGTATAGAGAGTAAACGTTAAAAAACAATGTGTAGCGTGTAAAGGAATCTTTAAAGTTATATGAACAGTTTATGAATGGACAGATGCTCTGAGTTTTGGTATGATAAAAGAGATGTGTATGTGTTTAAAATAGAGGAGGCATTATGGCAGTACAATATCCGTGCCCGAGCTGTGGAGCTTCGCTGGCATATGATATAGACAGCGGCAGGATGCTGTGTGAGCACTGCGGCACTTCCTGTGAAGTGATGGATGTGGCAGGTAAAGGTGATGGTGAAGAATATAAAGTATATCATTGTAACAGCTGCGGAGCTGAGATGATTACGGATGACAATACGGCGGCGACCATCTGCGCATTTTGCGCCACCCCTAACTTAATGGAAGCACGGCTGGAAGGGAAATGGAAGCCGACGAGGCTCATTCCTTTCCGGATTTCACGTGAAAAAGCAAAGGAGCTTTTCCGCAGCTGGACGAGAAAAGGGATCTTTACTCCGAACGCTTTCCGGAGCCAGAGTATGCTGGATGGAGTTGTCGGGATGTATATCCCGTTCTGGTTATATGATATTAATGCGGAAGTGCGTATTCGTGCCAACTGCACGAAGATACATAAGAGGACATTGGGAGACTGGATTGAAACCATTACGGAGCATTATGACGTGTACCGGGAGGTGAAATCATCCTTTGATAAGATTCCGGCAGATGCCGCTACCCGTATGCCGGATTCCGCAATGGATGCTTTAGAGCCATACCAGCAGGAGAACCTGCAGACGTTTTATATGCCTTATCTGGCGGGCTTTCAGGCGGATAAATATGATTTAGACGCGTCAGAGCTGGAGGCGCGGGTGAAGGATAAGGTACAAAAGACCGTTATACAGGAAGCCATGGGCACCATCAATGGCTATTCTACCACGCGAGTCGCGAACCAGGAGATCCGGATGGATACCCATGACGAAGAGTATGTACTGCTTCCGGTTTGGATGTTAACCTATCGTTATAAGGATAAAGCGTATACGCTGGCAATGAACGGGCAGACCGGTAAGCTGATCGGCACCCTGCCTGCCAGCCGGATGAAGATGGCGGCTTGGTTTGCAGGAATGTCTGCAGCCCTCTTTGGGGTGTTTACACTGATAGGAGGGTTAGTATGAAGCGGATTTTGACGACGGTTCTGACAGGAATGCTGATTCTGATTACCTGTGCCTTTAATCAGGAGGAGCAGAAGGTGTATGATGAAGCGGGTCTGCTTCAGACAGAGCAGGCAGAGACGCTGCAGGCGGATGCCGTGAAGATTGCAAAAGCTTATGAAGTCGATGTCATTATTGTACTGATAGATGACGCGCAGGGAATGACTAGCGCGAATTATGGTGAAGCTTTTTATAAGAACCATTCCTTCGGGTACGAGAGGGCCGGCGGAAGCGGTATTATGCTTTTGGTCGATATGGATAACCGGATAGCGCAGCTCTTTACCTATGGGATCGCGTATAGTGAGTACTCCGATGCGGAAATTGAGCGGATGTATGACGGCTTGACAGCTTTGCTTAAAGACAGCAATTATTACGGTGCCTGTAAGGAGTTCCTGAGCGGGGTAAAAGAATATGGGGACCGCAAGACGCTGTCTGCGGGAAATCTGGGAGTCTATCTGCTGATGGCGCTGGTTCTGTCCGGAGTCATTGTGTTCATTATGAAGAAAAGCACGGGACATAAGTCCCCGGAAGCAATGCGGCGAAGTTATGCCAGTCAGGAGCGGAGAATCCTACAGCAGCAGGATCGGTATATCCGTACAACCGTAACACGGGTTCCCCGTCCGAAGCCAAACCAAGGCGGAGGCTCTCACGGAGGCGGAGGTCATGGTAGCCGTTCCGGAGGCGGAGGTGCCAGAGGCGGCGGCCGAAGCTTTTAAAGAAATGCTAGATGCCCTTCGGAAACGCTTTTGCACGTGAGGGGTTCAAATAAGAAGAGAAGAAGGAGATAAATACAATGACACAGAATCCAATTGTTACAATTACAATGGAAAACGGAGACGTAATGAAGGCGGAGCTCTATCCGGAGATTGCCCCTAACTCGGTTCATAACTTTTTAAGTCTGGTGCAAAAGGGCTTTTACAATGGACTTACCTTTCACCGGATCATTCCGGGCTTTATGATTCAGGGAGGCTGCCCTCAGGGTACCGGTACCGGCGGCCCCGGCTATATGATTAAAGGTGAGTTTATTCAGAATGGATTTACAAACCAGCTGAAGCATACGCCGGGCGTACTGTCCATGGCAAGAGCGATGCATCCGGACTCTGCCGGATCGCAGTTCTTCTTAATGCACGAGACATCCCCACATTTGGATGGTTCCTACGCGGCATTCGGCAAGGTGACGGAGGGAATGGACGTAGTAAATAAGATTGCTTCCGTTCCTACGGATTATTCCGACAGACCTCTGGAGCCTCAAGTAATTCAGTCTATGACGGCAGAGACCTTTGGCATGGAATACCCCGAACCGGAGACGTGCTAAATCCGTGGCTATCATGGCGTACAATACCTTTTGACGCCCTAATCGTAATATAAAAAGAGGCGGTACCGCCTCTTTTTTAGTGAAAAATCTCCCCTAGCGCATCCAATAGCCAGAAGCGTACTTCCACGTCCTGTTCCAATAGAATATAATCCTCTTCCTCCAGAACATTTTTCAGCGTACTTTTAGACGTCTCCGGTACTTCGGCGTGGACAGCGTCGGTAAAGCAGAGAGGGGGATACAGCACACACCACCAGTTTTGGCCTTTTGCCTCACCGATTTGCACCCGAAGGGCTCGGTAGGTGCCGCGGGGGAAGGTCATATCTCCATAGGTCTTGGCAGGAAAATATGTATTTTCCAGAGAGAGCGCTACCGGATATTCATAACCGGATTTCTGGATTGTGTTTTCTGCCACCTGTGTCAGCTCTTCCTTATGTTCATTGACGTAGGATTCAATTTCTTCTTCGGAGGCTGAAGAGGCCAGAGTCTCTTCCATATACTCTAACAAGGCAGTCCGAACCTGGAGCTTTAGGGCTTGATCCTCGGGGGTATCGCTGTTAGCCAGTACGTGGAAGCGCAGGATGGAGGAGGCGATCGGCTCCACCTGGCTGGACTGGCGCAGTCCTTCCAGACAGCCGGCTGTTAATAGTCCACAGGTAAAAATAACAAAAAGTAAGATGGTAATTTTCGTTCTCTTGTCCATAATTTTCAGCCTTTCTATGTAGGTTTTCCAGAGTATTTCCCAATAATTGTTGAATTATTCAGCGGAGTAGAGTAAAATGGTTAGATAAAAATGGATTTAGAGGTGGAATATGAGTAAGCTGAAGATCGCCGTGCTCTTTGGCGGCCAGTCCTCCGAGCATGAAATATCCTGTATTTCGGCAGTGACTGTGATTCAAAATATTGACCGTAACCGATACGATTTACTACTGATCGGAATTACGAAGGAAGGCCGCTGGGTGCTGACGGAGTCCGTAGAAGCGATTCAGAATGGCAGATGGAAAGAGGGTACCACAGGTGCCGTACTTTCTCCGGATGCGTCGGTTCACGGCGTGCTGCTACTGGAAGATGGCCGTGTAACAGTCGAAAGGGTGGATGTGGCATTTCCGGTACTGCACGGGCGTTATGGCGAGGACGGTACGATCCAGGGTATCCTGGAGCTGGCACAGATTCCCTACGTAGGATGCGGGGTGCTGTCTTCGGCGATATCGATGGATAAACTTTATACGAAAATCATTGTAGATACATTGGGAGTTGCACAGGCCCGGTACCTGCCGGTGCGGAGAAAGGCACTGGCAGATATGGATTCGGTCATAGAGTCTATAGAAGAGACGTTTACTTATCCGGTATTTGTGAAACCCTCTAACGCAGGATCTTCAAAAGGCGTGTCCAAAGCCAGTGACAGAGAAGAACTGAAGAAAGCGCTGCAGACGGCAGCCGATGAGGACTATAAAATTCTGGTGGAAGAAGCGATTGCAGGCAGAGAGCTGGAATGTGCGGTTCTGGGTGGAAGTGATGTAAGGACTTCCGGCGTCGGAGAAATTCTCCCGGCAGCCGAATTTTATGATTATGAAGCCAAATACCATAATGAGGATTCTAAGACGGTACTAAGCCCTTCCCTTCCGGAGGGTAAGGCAGAGGAACTCCGTCTGGCTGCCGCGGATATTTTCCGGGCGGTAGATGGTCTTGGGCTGGCCAGGGTAGATTTTTTCCTGGAGATTGGTACGAACCGGATTGTATTTAATGAGATTAATACCATTCCGGGATTTACGTCGATCAGCATGTATCCGATGCTGTGGGAAGAGCAGGGCCTGCCGAAGCCGCAGCTAGTAGAGGCTTTAATCCAGACAGCGTTCCTGAGGAGGGTACAACTATGAAGAAGGATGCACCTGTCGGCGTATTTGATTCTGGTGTCGGCGGTCTGACGGTGGTGTCGGAGATTATGCGCCAGGTGCCGGAGGAAAAACTGGTCTATTTCGGTGATACGGCCCGCCTTCCTTATGGAAGTAAGTCCCAGGATACGGTTCTCCGCTATGTACGGCAGATTATGCGTTTTATGGAGACGAAGGAAGTCAAGGCTATTGTGATGGCCTGTAATACAGCCAGCGCTTACACGCTGGATATCATTGAGCAGGAAATCGGTGTTCCGATCATTGGTGTGGTAAAGCCAGGGGCGGTGACGGCGGCCAGATCCACAGTAAACGGACGGATCGGCGTAATTGCAACGGATGGCACCATAAATAGCGGCCTTTACACAAAATTTATCCAGAGCATTAATCCGGAACTTCAAGTGTTCGGTAAAGCCTGCCCCTTGTTTGTTCCTCTGGTGGAAGAAGGGCTGCTGCGCGGTTTTGTGACAGCGGAAATTGCCAGGTGGTATCTGGCAGATTTGCAGAAGCAGGATATTGATACGCTGATCCTCGGCTGTACGCACTACCCTTTACTGCGGGCCTTGATTGGTCAGATTATGGGGGCGGAGGTTCGGCTGGTGAATCCCGCCTTTGAAACGGCTGTCGGCTTAAAGAGCCTGCTGGAAGAGAATGACCTGCTGGCATCCGGACAGGGAGAAATAGACCATAAGTTTTACGTCAGTGATGGTGCGGAGAAGTTTAAATTTTTTGCAAACTCAATTCTGTCCTACGATATTGAAACAACGCATGTCATTAATATAGAAGGGTATTAAAGAGATGGATAAGGACGTGTTGGTAACCGTGAGCGGTCTGCTGTTTGGCACCAATGAAGAAGGTGGAATGGAAGACATTGAAGTAATTGCTCCGGGAGAATATTATCAAAAAAACGGCAAGCATTATGTGATCTATGAGGAGCTTGCTGAGGAACAGTCAGAACCGGTACGGAACCTGCTTCGGATTTCATCGGATAAGCTTAGCATAAGAAAACGCGGTTTAATTAACACGGAGCTGGAGTTTGTACCGGGAAATGCAACGGTGTCCCATTACTCCACGCCATTTGGGAATTTGGTGCTGGGAATCCGAGCCAAGGAGCTGAAGATTCAGGAAGAAGAAAAACGTATTAAAATAGATGTGGAATATGCACTGGAAGTGAATTATGAACATATTTCGAACTGTTATATTAAAATACAGGTGCAGTCAAAGGAAGGGCAGGATTTTTCCCTTACTTCCTAAAAAAGGCAGGAGCTTTTCGTAAAATGGATTATGTAAAAGGGGGATAATTGTGAGAAACCGGAAGCAGATTTCGATATTGATAGGGAGCTGCCTTTTAGCACTTTCGCTGCTGCTGCCTTCTTTCCAGGCATTCGCCACTGGAGGCCGGACAGACCTGCAGGTGACAGATCTCCGCTCAATGGAGGGCTGGCCGGCAGGACCGGAGGTAACAGGAGAGAGTGCTTATCTGGTAGAACTGAATTCAGGTGAGGTTTTATACAGTAAGAACGAAAATGAACAAAGGTACCCTGCCAGTATCACAAAGGTGGTAACTGCCCTGGTCGTGATAGAACATTGCGATATGAATGAGGAGGTAACCTTCTCGAAAAATGCAGTGACGGATATCGAAGACGGCGGACATTCCTGGGAGTTTAAGGAAGGAGAGGTCCTTACCGTAGAGCAGTGCCTGTATGCGCTTCTGCTGGAATCGGTGAATGAAGCAGGATATGCATTGGCGGAGCATGTGGCAGGTTCTCTTGAAGCGTTTGCCGAGCGGATGAATCAAAAAGCGGCAGAGGTGGGAGCCACCAATACACATTTTAAAAATCCTCATGGGTTAAATGACGCCGAACATTTGACCACAGCTCATGATATGGCGATGCTTTTCTGGGCAGCGCTTCAGAATGAAAAGTTTTATGAGATTGATTCCGCGACCTCTTACAGTATTTCGGCCACGACACTGAATCCCGGGGGGTATAACTTTACCATGCATCATAAAATGATGCTGTCCGGCAGCGACTATTATTATGATGGGGTGAAAGCAGGAAAAACGGGGTATACTTCGCTGGCAAAGAATACGCTGGTAACTTACGCGGAGAAGGACGGTATGGAGCTGGTCTGCGTAGTGCTAAAGGATGAAGGCGGGGGCGTGGTTTACCGGGATACAAGGAAGCTGCTGGATTATGGCTTTGAAAATTTTCGGCTGGTAGATATGACGGCCACCAGCAGAAATTTCTGCAATGCCTTGGATAGCGGATATCCGATGCCCCTGGAGCTGGCAGGGGAAAGTAAGATAGCCCTTCCGAAAACCATAGAAACCATAACAATGGAATTTGCGGGGCGGCAGGAGGGGGATTCTGACGGTATCGTGGGAAATCTTCTATATCGGAATGGTTCCTTGACACTGGGAAGTAATCCGATTCAAATCCAGTCGGGAGCCAATCTGGCCGGGACATCCTTGCCTTCCGGCAGCGGAAGCTTCACTCCGGAGGAAACTTCGGGAGAAAGTTCAGCCGAAGAAACAACCCCGGCCTCTACCACGGCGGCAGAGGAGAAGACGGCGGAAGGAGGCTGGTCCTTCTGGACCTGGCTGCTGGTGATCCTGCTGGTATTGGTGGGGGCACTGGCAATATTCTGGATTGTGATTCAGATTTTGAAAGCAAGACGCCGGCGGCTCAGAAAGAAACGCAGAAGACAGAATGTGAGCTATGGAAGAAGAAATAAACGATTCTAAAAAAATCACCAAACGGAGGCGTTACGCTTCTTGTAAATAGAAAAGGCGGCTGCAGATTTGCAGTCGCCTTCCGGACTTCTTATAGGGTTAAGACTTGCGGAATCTTCCGAGCAGGCCTTTTTTCTTGGGGGTGGTTTGGATACTTCCTCCCCGTACACTCTTGATGGCGGTAATGTAGATACCACTGATTTCCACCTTGACTTCCTGCTTCAGCGGAAGCACGTCCCATACGCTTTTCTCCGCAGCCAGTACCATGATCTTCGGTCCTACTTTAGCCTTTACGATCGGAAGCTTGGTCCAGCGAAGATAGCGGGGGGTAGAATCAATTACTACCTGAGGAAGACCGGATTGTGATACTCGCAGCCGTTTTTTGTCAATAATTAACATAGAAGTGACTTGCTTCATGGCCTCCATCTGCGCGCCGGTCTCGGCCTGGCGCCGCTGCATGCGTCTGCCGACAAAGTATAATACAATCAAAACGGCTAAGACAACGAGCAGAATGATTGCAAGAATGTTCCAAAAGCTCATAAGAATTCCTCCACTTTCCTCGTATAATAAAACAAGGAGATTATACCACAGCCTAAAGAGAGAATGCAAGCAGAAGAAGAAATATCCGGAGTGCAATTATACGAAGAAAAAATTGGAAAAAAATAATTGACAGCTTGATGAAAATTTGATAGTATGAAAGATGCACTATTGTGGTGAGATATGCCTATCTTACGGTAGAAGTGTAAAATAGATCAAGATATAGGGGTGAATCGTCTATGGAGAATTACAGAATGCGCCCGGTGCAATCCGGCAAAGGCGTGCGAATGAGTTACTCGAGACAAAAAGAAGTTCTGGAAATGCCGAATCTGATTGAGATTCAGAAGGATTCATACCAGTGGTTCTTGGATGAAGGGTTAAAGGAGGTCTTTGACGACATTTCACCCATTGCTGATTTCAGCGGACATTTAAGCCTGGAATTCGTAGATTTTGCATTGTGCAGAAATGATGTAAAATATTCCATAGAGGAGTGCAAAGAGCGTGACGCTACTTTTGCGGCCCCCCTCAAGGTAAAAGTTCGTCTCATTAATGAGGAGACAAGTGAAATTAAAGAACACGAAATTTTTATGGGTGACCTGCCGCTGATGACAGAGACAGGCTCCTTTGTAATTAATGGTGCGGAGCGTGTTATCGTAAGTCAGCTGGTACGTTCTCCTGGTATTTATTACGGAATTGCCCATGACAAGATTGGTAAAAACCTGTATTCCTGCACGGTAATTCCGAACCGCGGCGCTTGGCTGGAGTATGAAACAGATTCGAACGATGTCTTTTATGTGCGTGTAGACCGGACCCGTAAGGTACCGGTAACCGTGCTGGTGCGTGCGCTTGGTGTGGGAACGAATCCGGAGATCCTGGAGCTCTTTGGTGAAGACCCGATGATTATGGCAAGTCTGGGCAAGGACACTGCCACGAATGCAGACGAAGGTCTGCTGGATCTCTATAAGAAGATTCGTCCCGGTGAGCCTCTCTACGTAGATAATGCGAGAAGCTTATTAGAGAGTATGTTCTTTGATCCCAGAAGATACGATCTTGCAAAGGTTGGCCGTTACAAATTCAATAAAAAGCTGCACTTTAAGAACCGCATTGTGGGTAAAATATTGGCGGAAGACGTAATTAATGCAGAGACCGGAGAAGTGTTTGGCGAGGCCGGCGCGGTCGTTACGAAGACGATGGCTGTGGATATCCAGGATGCCGGCGTTCCTTTTGTGTGGATTCAGGGAGAGGAAAGAAAAGTAAAAGTTCTTTCTAATATGATGGTAGATATCACCAAGCATGTAAGCTTTGACCCTATGGACTATGGCGTACGGGAGAATGTGTTCTATCCGGCGCTGGTATCCCTGATGCGGGAGTATCCGGGAGAGGAAGAGCTGGCAGCAGTCCTGCAGAAAAATTTGTCCATACTGATTCCGAAGCATATTACGAAAGAAGATATCTTTGCGTCGATCAATTACTGCATGCATTTAAGTGAGGGAATCGGCAATCACGATGATATTGACCATTTGGGCAACCGCCGTATCCGTGCGGTAGGAGAGCTGCTGCAGAATCAGTACCGCATTGGCCTGTCCCGCATGGAGAGGGTTGTGCGTGAACGTATGACCACACAGGACCAGGAGGATATTACGCCCCAGTCCTTAATTAATATTAAGCCCGTAACGGCAGCCGTGAAAGAGTTCTTCGGAAGCTCCCAGCTGTCCCAGTTTATGGATCAGAATAATCCGCTGGCAGAGCTGACTCACAAGCGGCGTCTGTCTGCGTTAGGGCCGGGTGGTCTGTCTCGTGACCGCGCAGGCTTCGAGGTTCGTGACGTTCACTATTCCCATTATGGAAGAATGTGCCCGATTGAGACCCCGGAAGGTCCGAATATCGGTTTAATTAACTCCCTGGCTACGTATGCCCGGGTAAATGAGTATGGTTTTATTGAAGCGCCTTATCGTATTGTGGATAAGACGGATCCTGAGAATCCGGTCGTAACCGACCAGGTAGTCTATATGACGGCGGATGAAGAGGATACCTTTATTGTCGCGCAGGCGAACTCCCCTCTGGATGAGGAAGGTCACTTTGTTAATAACAATGTAGCCGGTCGTTTTATGGAGGAGACCTCGGAATTCCAGAAGGCGAAAGTCGATCTGATGGACGTATCTCCTAAGATGGTATTCTCGGTAGCTACTTCCATGATTCCTTTCCTGGAGAACGATGACGCGAACCGGGCGCTGATGGGCTCAAACATGCAGCGTCAGGCAGTACCGCTGATGATGACGGAAACACCTATCGTCGGGACAGGAATGGAAGCGAAGGCTGCAGTAGACTCCGGCGTTTGTGTATTGGCAAGGAAGCCTGGTGTGATTGAGAGGGTGGATGCCCGAACGATCGTGGTAAAGACCGAAGAGGGCGCCAGAGAAGTTTATAATCTGACGAAGTTCAAGAGAAGCAACCAGAGCAACTGCTATAACCAGAAGCCTATTGTCAACAAGGGCCAGGTGATCGTAAAGGGCGATGTTCTGGCAGATGGCCCGGCGACTCAGGGCGGTGAAATCGGTCTGGGTAAGAATCCGTTGATTGGATTCATGACATGGGAAGGATATAATTACGAGGATGCCGTATTGTTGAGTGAGCGTCTGGTGCAGGACGATGTATATACGTCCATTCATATTGAAGAATACGAAGCAGAGGCGCGCGACACGAAGCTGGGGCCGGAAGAAATTACCCGTGACGTACCCGGTGTGGGGGATGAGTCCCTGAAGGACCTGGACGAGCGGGGAATTATCCGGATTGGTGCGGAGGTACGTGCCGGTGATATTCTGGTGGGCAAAGTTACGCCGAAGGGTGAGACGGAGCTGACGGCGGAAGAGCGCCTGCTGCGTGCGATCTTTGGCGAGAAGGCCCGTGAAGTCCGGGATACCTCTCTGAAGGTTCCTCATGGTGCTTATGGTATCGTCGTCGATGCGAAGGTATTTACGCGGGAGAACGGTGATGAGCTGTCCCCTGGTGTGAATGAGACAGTTCGCATTTATATAGCGCAGAAGAGAAAAATTTCCGTGGGAGATAAAATGGCGGGCCGCCATGGTAATAAGGGTGTTGTATCCCGTGTGCTGCCGGTAGAAGATATGCCGTATCTGCCCAATGGACGTCCGCTTGATATTGTATTGAATCCTCTGGGCGTGCCTTCCCGTATGAACATCGGACAGGTGCTGGAGACTCACTTGAGCCTGGCTTCCGAGGCTCTTGGATTTAAGGTGATTACACCGGTATTTGACGGTGCTAACGAGATTGACATTATGGACACCCTGGAGGTAGCCAATGATTATGTCAATACCGATTGGGAAGAATTTAAGAAGAAATACAAGGGAATTCTTCGCCCGGATGTTATAGAATACCTGGGCAATAACCTGGCACGCCGCGAGGTGTGGAAGGGTGTGCCGATTTCCCGTGATGGTAAAGTGCAGCTGCGCGACGGCCGTACCGGCGAAGACTTTGACAGCCGGGTTACCATTGGCCACATGCACTATCTGAAGCTTCACCATCTGGTAGATGATAAGATCCATGCCCGTTCGACCGGTCCCTACTCGCTGGTAACTCAGCAGCCTCTGGGCGGCAAAGCTCAGTTCGGCGGACAGCGTTTCGGTGAGATGGAGGTTTGGGCTCTGGAGGCATACGGCGCTGCTTATACGCTGCAGGAGATTCTGACTGTGAAGTCGGATGATGTAATCGGTCGTGTAAAGACTTATGAAGCCATTATTAAGGGCGGCAATATTCCTACGCCAGGCGTACCGGAATCCTTTAAAGTTCTGCTCAAAGAGCTGCAGTCTCTGGGACTGGATGTCAAGCTGCTCCGTGATGACGGAAGCGAGGTTGAGGTCAAAGAGAATGCCGAGTATGTAGAGAAGGATCTGCATTCTGTAATTGAAGGTGAACGGGATTTCCATCGTGATGAGTCTTACGGCGCTATGGGATACCAGGAGCAGGAATTCTCCGAAGAAGGTGAATTGGTGGATGTCGCCGATGAGCTGGAAATAGAAGAAGAGGATTTTGAATTGGAACCTGCGATAGAGCTTGACGGAGAATAGAGAGGAGATCGAATATGCCCGCAATGAATGAAGAAACTTACCAGCCTCTGGTATTTGATGCGATTAAAATTGGCTTAGCGTCTCCAGAGAAGATTCTGAGTTGGTCCCGGGGTGAAGTGAAAAAGCCGGAGACCATTAACTATAGGACCCTGAAACCGGAAAAGGAAGGGTTATTCTGTGAGCGCATCTTCGGTCCCAACAAGGACTGGGAGTGCCACTGCGGAAAGTATAAGAAAATCCGTTATAAGGGTGTAATTTGTGACCGCTGCGGCGTAGAAGTAACCAAAGCAAATGTGCGCCGTGAGCGTATGGGGCATATTGCACTGGCGGCTCCGGTATCCCATATCTGGTATTTTAAAGGAATTCCCAGCCGGATGGGTCTAATTTTGGACCTGTCCCCCAGAACGCTGGAGAAGGTGCTGTATTTTGCTTCTTACATTGTACTGGATAAAGGAAATACCGATCTGCAGTACAAACAGGTGCTTTCTGAGAAGGAATTTCGGGAAGCGGTAGACAAATGGGGTCGTACTTTCCGTGTGGGAATGGGTGCGGAAGCCATTCAGGAGCTGCTGCATGACATTGATCTGAAGAAGGACTCCGAGGATCTGCGGACTAAGCTGAAGGACGCATCTGGCCAGAAGCGTGCCCGGATTATTAAGCGTCTGGAAGTGGTGGAAGCCTTTAAAGGATCCGGCAATAAGCCGGAATGGATGATTATGGATGTAGTCCCGGTTATTCCTCCCGATCTGCGCCCGATGGTTCAGCTGGATGGCGGCCGTTTCGCCACCTCTGACCTGAATGATTTGTACCGTAGAATTATTAACCGTAACAACCGTCTGGCAAGACTGCTGGAGCTGGGCGCGCCGGATATTATTGTCCGCAATGAGAAGCGCATGCTTCAGGAAGCAGTAGACGCGCTGATTGATAATGGACGCCGTGGCCGTCCGGTGACAGGTCCCGGTAACCGTCCGTTAAAGTCTCTTTCGGATATGCTGAAAGGTAAGCAGGGACGTTTCCGTCAGAACCTGCTGGGGAAACGTGTTGATTATTCCGGCCGTTCCGTTATCGTAGTAGGTCCCGAGCTGAAGATTTACCAGTGCGGTCTGCCGAAGGAGATGGCAATTGAGTTGTTTAAGCCCTTCGTTATGAAAGAACTGGTGGGGAATGGAATTGCCCATAATATTAAGAGTGCCAAGAAGATGGTAGAGCGCCTTCAGTCTGAGGTGTTTGACGTACTGGAGGAGGTTATCAAGGAGCATCCGGTTATGCTGAACCGTGCCCCTACCTTGCACCGTCTGGGTATTCAGGCTTTCGAGCCGATTCTGGTCGAGGGAAAAGCAATTAAACTGCATCCGTTGGTATGTACTGCCTATAATGCTGATTTTGATGGAGATCAGATGGCTGTCCATCTGCCTTTGAGCGTAGAAGCGCAGGCGGAATGCCGCTTCCTGCTGCTCTCCCCCAATAACCTGCTGAAGCCTTCGGACGGCGGCCCTGTGGCCGTACCTTCCCAGGATATGGTATTGGGAATTTACTATCTGACGCAGGAGCGGGAAGGCGCTCTGGGAGAAGGCAAGTACTTTAAGGATATTAGTGAGGCAATTCTGGCTTATGAGAACGGACAGTTAAAGCTCCACGCCCGGATTAATGTACGTGTCACGAAGACCATGCCCGACGGTACGGTACTGTCCGGCAATGTGGATTCCACGCTGGGACGTTTCATTTTCAATGAAATTATTGAGCAGGACCTGGGCTTCGTAGACCGGAGTGTCCCGGGGAACGAGCTGAAGCTGGAAGTGGATTTCCACGTAGGCAAGAAGGGCCTGAAGCAGATCCTGGAGAAGGTTATCAATACCCATGGTACCACGAAGACCGCAGAGGTTCTGGACCTGATTAAGGCAATGGGCTACAAATATTCCACCCGTGCCGCCATGACCGTATCGGTTTCCGATATGACCGTGCCGGCGAAGAAGAAGGAACTGATTGCCCAGGCGCAGACGCAGGTGGATATGATTGGTAAGAACTTCCGCCGTGGCCTGATTACAGAGGAAGAGCGTTATAAGGAAGTCATCGAGACCTGGAAAGAGACTGATGATATTCTAACCAAGGAGCTGCTCGACGGCTTGGATAAATATAATAACATCTATATGATGGCGGATTCCGGTGCCCGTGGCTCCGATAAGCAGATTAAGCAGCTAGCCGGCATGCGTGGACTTATGGCCGATACGACCGGTCGTACCATTGAGCTGCCGATTAAGTCGAACTTCCGTGAAGGTCTGGACGTACTGGAGTACTTCATTTCCGCACATGGTGCCCGTAAGGGTCTGTCGGATACGGCCCTGCGTACGGCGGACTCCGGTTATTTGACGAGACGTCTGGTAGACGTTTCCCAGGATCTGATCATCCGCGAGATTGACTGTGCTGAGGGTGGTGAAATTCCCTTTCTGAAGATCTCTGCATTCATAGATGGTGAGGAAGTAATTGAGAGTTTACAGGAGAGAATTACCGGTCGTACCGTAGCCGAAGACATTGTCGATCCGGCTACCGGCGAGATTGTAGTGCCTGCGAACGAAATGATTACACCCCGGATGGCAGCGGCTGTAATGAAGACCGGTGTTACCAGCGTGAAGATCCGTAACGTGCTGACCTGTAAATCCCATGTGGGCGTTTGCTCTAAATGCTATGGTGCTAATCTGGCTACCGGTGAGCCGGTACAGGTGGGTGAAGCAGTGGGAATCATTGCGGCTCAGTCGATTGGTGAGCCTGGCACCCAGCTGACCATGCGTACCTTCCATACAGGCGGCGTGGCCGGTGACGATATTACTCAGGGTCTTCCCCGTGTAGAGGAGTTGTTTGAGGCCAGAAAGCCGAAGGGACTTGCAATCATTGCGGAGATTGGCGGCGAGGCTTATATTAAGGATACAAAGAAAAAGCGTGAGATCGTAATTACGGATAATAAAAACGGGGACAGCAAGACCTATCTGATCCCTTATGGTTCCCGTATTAAGATCCAGGATGGTGTTATTCTGGATCCGGGCGACGAGCTGACCGAAGGTAGTATTAACCCTCATGATCTGTTAAAGATCAAAGGCGTTCGGGCCGTACAGGATTATATGATCCGTGAGGTGCAGCGCGTATACCGGCTGCAGGGTGTAGAAATCAACGATAAGCATATCGAGGTTATTGTACGTCAGATGCTGAAGAAGGTGAAGATTGAAGCCAGCGGAGACAGTGATGTACTGCCTGGTACTTCCATGGATGTCCTGGATTACAACGATATGAATGAGGATCTGCTCACAGAGGGCAAGGAGCCTGCGGAAGGCAAGCAGGTAATGCTGGGTATCACGAAAGCATCTCTGGCTACGAACTCCTTCCTGTCGGCGGCATCCTTCCAGGAGACTACGAAAGTTCTGACAGAGGCCGCAATTAACGGTAAGATTGATCCGCTGATCGGCCTAAAGGAGAACGTAATCATTGGTAAACTGATTCCGGCCGGAACCGGTATGAAGAAATATCGTTCCGTGGTGTTGGATACCGATGGAAGTGATTTGCTGGAGAATATGGGGCTCATGGAGTCCTCTTATGGCGGAGCTCCGGAAGAAATGGAGATGGAGCTTATGGACGGTGAGGATGATTTTCTGTTGGATCCTGACGATGAGGATGACGAAGATTTAGAAATTGAATTAAATGAGGAAGACTAAGAAGTTTAGAATTCTTTGGCTAAAAGAGCTCTACGGTGGAGAGATTTACCGCAGAGCTTTTTCCTCGAGGAAGCAGGCGCATAAAAAAATAAAGCCAATAATAAAAAAACTTTAGAAAAGATTGCGAAACACTTGACAAACAAAGTAATCTTTACTATAATTCACATATGTTTAGCGAAGGCGCTATGGGTGTGCACCCCATAGCGCCTTTCTCTTCTCCTGTACAGGTTCCGCGGGCCGGCAGAGGGCAATAACTTATGGCCATTCGGCCAATAATAAGGAGTACCCAAAGGGCATAACATATGGCCATTCGGCCAATAATAAGGAGTACCCAAAGGGCATAACATATGGCCATTCGGCCAATAATAAGGAGGTTTTTAGGATGGAATTTTCTGCAGTAAATACAATCTGGATTTTGCTGGGGGCAGCGCTGGTATTCTTTATGCAGGCGGGCTTTGCGATGGTGGAGACTGGCTTTACAAGGGCGAAAAACGCCGGTAATATTATTATGAAGAACCTTATGGACTTTGCAATTGGAACGCCCCTCTTCTGGCTTTTTGGTTTTGGCCTGATGTTTGGCGGAGGCGGTGCACTGATTGGTAGTCTGGATCCGATGGTATTGGGGGACTATTCGGCAATTCTTCCAGAAGGGGTGCCGCTCCCGGCCTTCTTGATTTTTCAGACGGTGTTCTGTGCAACAGCGGCAACAATTGTGTCGGGAGCGATGGCGGAACGAACCAAGTTCTCTAGCTATTGTATCTATAGTGCCATTATCAGTCTGGTAGTATATCCGATCTCAGGGCATTGGATCTGGGGCGGCGGATGGCTTGCTGCGTTGGGCTTCCATGATTTTGCCGGCTCTACTGCTGTACATATGGTAGGGGGCATGGCAGCTTTGGCAGGAGCCAAGATTCTTGGCCCACGTATTGGTAAATATGGCAAAGATGGCAAGTCCAAAGCTATCCCGGGGCACAGCCTGACCTTAGGCGCGTTAGGGGTCTTCATTTTGTGGTTCTGCTGGTTTGGGTTTAATGGCTGCTCCACTGTATCCATGACCGGGGACGAAAGTATTTTCGCGGCAGGAAGTATCTTTGTTACGACGAATTTGGCGGCGGCTACCGCCACGCTTTCCACGATGATTATCACCTGGGTTCGTTACGGAAAGCCGGATATTTCAATGACCCTGAATGGATCACTGGCCGGTCTGGTTGCAATAACGGCAGGCTGTGATATAGTGGATCCCCTGGGAGCCTTTTTCATTGGTCTAATTGCTTCCTTTGTAGTAGTGTTCGGTATTGAGTTCATAGATAAAGTTTTAAAAGTGGATGATCCGGTGGGCGCGATCGGGGTTCATGGTCTTTGCGGGGCAGCCGGTACCATTCTGACAGGCTTGTTTGCTAAGTACCTTACGGATGATGCCGGCCAGTCGATGGGCCTGTTATATGGTGGCAATGTCTCTTTCCTGGGTACCCAGGCTCTGGGTGTTATAGTGGTGGCAGTGTATGTATTGGTTGTGATGAGCGCTGTGTTTCTCCTTATGAAGCATACCGTAGGCCTGAGAGCCAGTGAGGAAGAAGAACGTAAGGGTCTGGACTCTACGGAGCATGGAATTACTAGTTCTTACGCAGACTTCATGCCTAGTGAAACGGTTTTGGGAAGGAAGGCTCCCGTCCTGGCAGCTTCGGTTCCGGTGGAAGAGGCGATTACGGTTATTCGGGAGACAGCAGGAGAAACGGCTTCTTCCGGGAGAAAGATGACAAAGGTCGAGATTATTGCGAATTCGGCAAAATTTGATCAGCTGAAGAATGCGTTAACCGCTATCGGCGTAACGGGGATGACAGTCACGAATGTATTGGGCTGCGGCACTCAGAAAGGCCGCATGGAGTATTACCGTGGCGCTCCTGTTGAGACGCAGCTGCTCCCGAAGATGCAGGTGGAGATCGTGGTATCCAAGGTACCGGTAGAGCAGGTCATAGAAACGGCGAAAAAAGTACTTTACACCGGTCATATCGGGGACGGTAAAATCTTCCTATACAATGTGGAAAACGTGGTGAAAATCCGCACCGGCGAAGAAGGATACGATGCTCTGCAGGACGAGGAAGAGAAATAGGTCGGGTTGGTTGCCCGAAACCCTTGATTTAACGTGATTTTTCACAAAATACACCTTGACTTATCTAATTCTTATGCTATAATGAGAAGGCGCGTGATTTGAAGCGTCTTCTTTTTGTGTAAGAGGATGTATGTGCGCAGCAATAAAAATAATCATAGGAGGTAAAAAGTATGCCCACATTCAATCAGTTAGTGAGAAAAGGCAGAAAGACTACGGAGAAAAAGTCTACAGCGCCTGCTCTGCAGAAGGGATATAATTCCCTGCACAAGAGAGCGACGGATGCATCGGCCCCTCAGAAGAGAGGTGTCTGCACCGCTGTTAAGACTACGACCCCGAAGAAGCCGAACTCCGCTCTGCGTAAGATTGCCAGAGTCCGTCTTTCGAACGGAATTGAAGTAACGAGCTATATTCCCGGTGAAGGCCACAACCTTCAGGAGCATAGCGTAGTGCTGGTTAGAGGCGGAAGAGTTAAGGATCTGCCCGGTACCCGTTACCATATCGTTCGTGGTACGCTGGATACGGCTGGTGTTGCCAACCGTAAGCAGGCCCGTTCCAAGTACGGCGCTAAGAGACCGAAGAAATAAGGTCTCCTGACTCGAGTAACACACAGTCTAACTGTTTAAGACGTTGCCGGAATGTAGGCGTATTTTGAAACCATTTCAAATAAGTTCTATGTCCCAGGCCAGACACATTATGCAATTGACATGTGAGTACCGATGAATTAAAAACCCCCATATTTCCGGGGACATTATTTAAGGAGGGAAGTAACGTGCCACGTAAAGGACATATCCAAAAAAGAGACGTATTAGCCGATCCCCTTTACAACAATAAGGTTGTAACAAAGCTGATTAATAACATCATGCTGGACGGTAAAAAAGGCGTTGCTCAGAAGATTGTATACGGTGCCTTCAAGCAGGTTGAGGAGAAATCCGGTAAGCCTGCACTGGAAGCTTTTGAAGAGGCGATGACGAACATCATGCCGGTTCTGGAAGTAAAGGCAAAGCGTATCGGCGGAGCAACCTACCAGGTGCCCATCGAGGTAAGGCCTGAGAGACGTCAGGCGCTGGCTCTTCGCTGGCTGACAATGTTCGCCCGCAAGAGAGGCGAAAAAACGATGGAAGACAGACTGGCCAACGAGATTCTTGACGCATCTAATAACACGGGCGCCTCTGTAAAGAGAAAAGAAGACATGCATAAGATGGCAGAAGCCAACAGGGCCTTTGCACATTACCGCTTTTAGTTAGGAGGAAGCACCTGTGGCTGGAAGAGAATATCCGTTGGAAAGAACCAGAAATATTGGTATTATGGCGCACATCGATGCGGGTAAAACCACATTGACCGAGCGTATCTTATACTATACTGGTGTGAATTACAAAATTGGTAATACCCATGAGGGTACTGCCACCATGGACTGGATGGAGCAGGAGCAGGAGCGTGGTATCACGATCACATCTGCTGCGACCACCTGCCACTGGACCATGGAGAAAGACGCAAAGCCGGCACCCGGCGCGCTGGAGCACCGTATCAATATCATTGATACACCCGGACACGTTGACTTTACCGTAGAGGTAGAGCGTTCTCTGCGTGTACTGGACGGAGCCGTTGGCGTGTTCTGTGCCAAGGGCGGTGTAGAGCCTCAGTCTGAGAACGTATGGCGTCAGGCTGACACCTACAACGTACCGAGAATGGCATTTATTAATAAGATGGACATTATGGGCGCGGACTTCTTCGGTGCTGTGGACCAGATCCGTAACCGTTTGGGCAAGAATGCAATCTGTACGCAGCTGCCGATCGGTAAGGAAGATGAGTTCAAAGGCATTATCGACCTGTTTGAAATGCAGGCGTATATCTATAATGATGACAAGGGTGAGGATATTACCATCACGGAGATTCCTGCAGATATGCAGGATGATGCCGAGCTGTACCGCACCGAGCTGACCGAGAAGATCTGCGAGCTGGATGACGATCTGATGATGCTATACCTGGAGGGCGAAGAGCCTTCCGTAGAGCAATTAAAAGCCGCTCTGAGAAAGGCAACCTGCGAGTGTACCGCAATTCCTGTATGCTGCGGTTCTGCTTACCGTAACAGAGGTGTTCAGAAGCTGTTGAACGCGGTTCTGGAGTTTATGCCCTCCCCCATTGATATCCCGGCCATCCAAGGTGTAGATATGGATGGCAATGAAATGGAGAGGCATTCTTCCGATGATGAACCGTTCTCGGCCCTGGCATTTAAGATTATGACCGATCCCTTTGTCGGCAAGCTGGCATTCTTCCGTGTGTATTCCGGTACGATGAACTCCGGTTCCTACGTGCTGAACGCAACGAAGGGCAAGAAGGAGCGCGTAGGCCGTATCCTGCAGATGCATGCGAACAAGAGAGAAGAAATCGCGAAGGTATACTCCGGTGACATTGCTGCCGCAGTAGGCCTGAAAATAACCACTACCGGTGACACGATCTGTGACGACCAGCATCCGGTAATCCTGGAGTCCATGGTATTCCCGGAACCCGTTATCGACATTGCAATCGAGCCTAAGACCAAGGCAGGTCAGGATAAGATGGGCGAAGCTCTTGCCAAGCTGGCAGAAGAAGATCCCACTTTCCGCGTTTCTTCGAATAAAGAGACAGGGCAGACCGTTATCGCCGGTATGGGCGAGCTGCATCTGGAGATTATCGTAGACCGTCTTCTGCGTGAGTTCAAAGTGGAGGCAAATGTAGGTGCCCCTCAGGTTGCTTACAAGGAAGGCTTCACTAAGACCGTAGAGGTAGACAGCAAGTACGCCAAGCAGTCCGGCGGACGCGGTCAGTACGGTCACTGTAAAGTACGCTTTGAGCCCATGGATGCCAACGCTGAGAAGACCTTTGAATTCGCTTCTGAGGTAGTCGGCGGTTCCATCCCGAAGGAATACATTCCTGCGGTTGGCAATGGTATCGAAGAGGCTACCAAGGCTGGTATTCTGGCAGGCTACCCTGTACTGGGTGTCAGAGCAGTCGTATACGACGGTTCCTACCACGAAGTAGACTCTAGTGAAATGGCCTTTAAGATTGCCGGTTCCATGGCGTTTAAGGATGCCATGAATAAGGCTGGCTGCGTAATCCTCGAGCCCATCATGCGTGTGGAAGTTACGACTCCCGAAGATTATATGGGTGACGTAATCGGCGATGTTAACAGCCGCCGCGGACGTATTGAAGGTATGGAGGATATCGGCGGAGGCAAGATGATCCGCGGATTCGTTCCACTGGCAGAAATGTTCGGCTATGCCACCGACCTGCGTTCCAAAACCCAGGGCCGTGGAGCGTATTCGATGTTCTTCGAGAAGTACGAACCTGCACCGAAGTCCGTACAGGAAAAAATTATTGCAAACAAGCAAAAATAGCTTGAAAAACTGTGGGTTATGCAATATAATAGTCACAGTCTAAATTAATGGTAAAGAAATGAATTATCTGTCCCTGGAGAAGGGCAAAAATAAGGAGGACATTCCAAAATGGCTAAAGCTAAATTTCAAAGAACGAAACCCCATTGTAACATTGGAACAATTGGCCACGTTGACCATGGTAAGACCACTCTGACCGCTGCTATTACCTACACTCTGAACAAGAGACTGGGGACCGGCGAAGCGGTAGCTTTCGATAAAATCGATAAGGCTCCCGAAGAGAGAGAGCGTGGGATCACCATCTCTACTTCTCACGTTGAGTATGAGACCGAGAAAAGACATTATGCACACGTTGACTGCCCCGGCCATGCCGACTACGTTAAGAACATGATCACCGGTGCTGCTCAGATGGATGGCGCTATCCTGGTAGTAGCTGCTACCGATGGTGTTATGGCTCAGACTCGTGAGCACATCCTGCTGGCTCGCCAGGTAGGTGTTCCTTACGTTGTAGTATTCATGAACAAGTGCGATATGGTAGAAGACGAAGAGCTGCTGGAGCTGGTAGACATGGAGATCCGTGAGCTGCTGAACGAGTATGAGTTCCCGGGCGACGACACTCCGATCATTCAGGGTTCCGCTCTGAAGGCTCTGGAAGATCCCGACAGCCAGTGGGGAGACAAAATCCTTGAGCTGATGAACTCTATTGATGAGTATATTCCGGATCCCGTAAGAGAAACCGAAAAGCCTTTCCTGATGCCTGTCGAGGACGTATTCTCTATCACCGGCCGTGGTACGGTCGCTACCGGCAGAATTGAGCGCGGCAAAGTCCACGTATCGGATGAAGTAGAAATCGTTGGTATCCGTGAGGAGACCCGTAAAGTCGTTTGTACCGGTGTAGAGATGTTCCACAAGCTGCTGGACGAAGGTCAGGCTGGTGACAACATCGGGGCGCTGCTGCGTGGCGTACAGAGAACGGAGATCGAAAGAGGACAGGTTCTGGCTAAACCCGGTTCCATCACCCCTCACAGCAAGTTCACCGCTCAGGTATACGTTCTGTCCAAGGACGAGGGTGGACGTCACACACCTTTCTTTAACAATTACAGACCTCAGTTCTACTTCAGAACAACCGACGTTACCGGCGTTTGCCAGCTGCCCGAAGGCGTAGAAATGTGCATGCCTGGTGACAACGTTGAAATGAGCGTTGAACTGATCACGAAAGTAGCTATGGATCAGGGTCTGCGTTTCGCTATCCGTGAAGGTGGCAGAACCGTAGGAGCCGGAACCGTGGCCGCGATTATCGAGTGACTTTGAGTCAGAGCGACTGTAGCAAATAAAAGTAAGACCCGCCGGGGAAATGTTCACATTTCCCCGGCGGGTCTTACTTTTATTTGCACGCAGGCATTCTGCGAATGCCCGCGTGCAGCTTGAAAAAGAGCGCCAACATCAACAAACACGCAGCCATAAATCCTCCTGCGCTCTTTTTCAAGCTGCTCAGACGCGTAGAGCCCTACCCAAGCCTCGCCTTCTGAGCGGCCAGATACACAAATAGCCTTGTAGAAGTAAAGAATTTGTGATACAGTAAAAACATATAAAACATAAGTAAGCGAAAGGATTAAAACTTATGGCAGAGAATCAAAATCAGGATGCAGAGAGCAGAAAAGAGGAGAAGGAACAGGAACAGAAGATAGGACTGGTTTGGAAGGACCGTAAGCATTGGATGTGGTTCCCTTTTTCTTTCACAAAATATTGGATTGAAAATGGAAGATTACATACAGAGCGAGGATTTTTTCACACCACTGAGAATGAATGCCTACTGTACCGGATTACTGATGTCAGCCTCCGCCGTACACTGGGCAACAAACTGTTTGGTACCGGCACCATTCGTCTTACGACCCGGGATGTCAGTGACCCGACCATTCATCTGACCAATATCGTAAATCCCAGAGGGGTCAAGAGTATGATCAGCGAAATGGTGGAGAAGGCGCGAATCGATACCCGTTCCGTAGGGCGGGAGTTATATGGCAGTGCCCATATAGGGGTGCCTGATATGGAAGCAGATCCCGATTGGGGAGATGCTCCCGGTGGACATATGCATTAATCTTAGAATGGACACTACACTGGTACACTGTACACTACCCAATTCCGGAACGATAAAATCAATATTTGTAAAAGGAAAAACCGGCCAGACAGTTTCTTGGTATTGTCTGGCCGGTTCAATTTTAAGTTATGGAAGTAATCCCTTTGACTGCAGATATTCTTTTGACACATCCTCAACCTTCTTGCCGTCAACATCTACGGCATACGTTAAATCTACCATATCTTCATCGGTAAAAATGCCGCCCAGCTTATTCAAAACTTCTTCCAGGTTCGGAGCAGAATCTTTTAGACGTTCAAACAAATCATTTCTCACGAGCAAAGCTCCGTTATACTCAGGAAAGAAGGATAAGTCATCTTCCAATACCTTAAGCTGAGCCTTACGATTTAAGCCATCGGTTGCATATACTACGGTAACATCAATGCTCTTGCTTTCTACCGCAGAGTATTTAAGGCTCAAATCAATCTGCTTGGCTTCTTTGAAATTCAAACCGTAGAATGCAACAAACGGATTGTATTTCGCGCTTCCTTCTTCAGTAAAGAAATCATGCTCTGCGCCAAATACTAATTGATCCGCTACAGGTATCAAATCGCTGATCGTATTCAAATTGTACTGATCCGCAATTTCCAGAGGTACTCCAATGGCATATGTATTGTTAATTCCCAGTTTATCGAGCAGACGTACTCCTTTCTCTTCCGCCTGTTCATTGGCAAAATCATAGAGCGCTGTACCATCCGGGACATCCGAAGGATCCAGATGTAAGAAGGTGGTCAATAAGGTTCCGTCATAGCTGTTTAGAATATCACTGCTACCTCCAACTAATTCACTAAACGCATTGGCCGGTGCCATTTCATCCTTAATCGTAACCTTTGCGTCGGTATATTCCTCCACAAGCAGCTTAACCATCTGATGAATGATACGCATTTCAGAAAACTGTCCCTCATAAATCGTTATCGTATCTTCTTTTGAGGTACTGCCACAAGCAGTGAGTGAAATGAGCATCATCGCTGCCAAAATTCCTGTTACAAATCTTCTTTTCTTCATCTTAATTTCCTTTCCTCTTTCTGGGGGGTTGAAAAACGTCGGCGCAATTGTTTTTCAATCATGGACATAATGGAATCCAGTAAAATTGCCATGAGCATTAATGCTACGGTACTGGATAGTATCATTTGCATATTTGAAATGTGGATTCCACGGTAGATGGTACTGCCAAGGCCTCCACCGCCTACGAAGGTAGCAAATACGGCAACTCCCACGGCAGTAACCGTAGCAATGCGGATTCCCGTGAAAATCAAAGGAAAAGCAATTGGCATTTCCACATGAATTAACCGATAGAACCGGGTCATCCCCATCCCTTTTGCGACTTCTTTCACGGCAGGATCCACTTCGCAGAGGCCGAGACAAGTATTCTGTACCACAGGGAGCAAGGAATACAGTACCAATCCGATAATCACGGTTAGTTTCCCTGCACCAAGGAAAACCATGATAAAACCCAGCAAAGCCATAGCGGGTATGGTCTGCAGTATCTCTACAATAGAGAGAATGAGTTTGCGGATAGGATTATATAAATAAGCGCATACGCCAAGTGGTACACCTGTTAAAATGGAAAAAATTACAGATAGCAGTACGATATAAAAATGTTCTAGAACCGTAGTCATCGTCATTTTTCACTCCTCCTCAGTGGCTTGGGTATTAATAGCTTCTTGAGTAAGTCGATCAATTGGCTGAAAACGATTGCTAAAATGGCAGCTGGAATGGCACCGGCAAGAATCAACGTATTGTTATTGCTGCCGACACCGGAATAGATAAAATCACCCAGGCCGCCGAGACCGATCATAGCGGCCAGTACGGCCCAGCTTACCGTATAAACCGTGGAAATCCTAAGTCCGCTGATGATGGATGGAAGCGCCAGCGGAACTTCTACCCGCTTAAGGATCTGAAAAGAAGACATCCCACAGCCTTTAGCAGCTTCCACGTATTCCTGGGGAACCTCCTTAATACCTACATATGTATTTTTCAATATAGGAAAGATTGCATAAATTGTTAAGGCTATGATGACCGTTTTAGGGACCATCCCCAAATACAGAAATAATACTCCAATAAAGACAATTCCGGGAATGGTTTGAAAAATCGAGATAACAGGTAGTATTACCGGTGCCCACCGAGGCAAACGAGAGAGTAGAATTCCGATAAAAACAGCAATTACAAAGGCAAGGGATACGGATATCAACACGTAGGCTATATGAGTTCCTGTGGCCGATAAGAGTTTTTCGCCGTAAAGTGAAAAGAATTGTTTCATAGAGCATCCCCCCATACGACATCCGCCAGAGCTTTTGCCATGCTGGTTTTGGTCACGATACCAGCAATTGTATCATCGGGGTTCAGTACGACAACATAGTCTTCCGTGCTGTTCAAAAGCTTATCAAAACATTCCTGGGCATCTTCGTCAACATAAGAAACGGCGTGGTTCTGCGTAATCAGCGGTTCAATGGTTTTCATTTCATTCGCCTGTGTTTTTACGGCCTTGATATTTTTAATGGAAACCGTACCGGCATACGTGTCATCGAGATTTTTCACAAGAAGAGTGTCGACGTTTTTTCGAGCCATAAGGTCAACGGATTCTCGGATACCTTTGGTTCTATAAGCGGATAAAATGTTTGTGCGCATGACATCGGCAGAAGTCTGGGGCTGCTGCCCATTGTAGGCACTATGTTTGCCCATAAAACTGCGTATTAAATCATCAGCAGGATTTTGGAGCATTTCTTCGGGAGTTGCGATTTGGATGATATGGCCTTTGTTCATAAAGATAATCTTATCTGCCAGATTAAGCGCTTCGTCCATGTCATGGGTAACAAAGACAATGGTTTTATTCAATTTTTGCTGCAGCCTGCGTACTTCATCCTGCAGCACGCTGCGTGTCATGGGATCCAGGGCGCCGAATGGCTCGTCCATCAGTACAATTGGCGGGGAGGCTGCCAGAGCCCGCAGTACGCCGATTCGCTGCTGTTGTCCACCGGATAACTGAGACGGATATTTGTGAGCATATTCCTCATAAGGCATGTTGACCAGCTCGAGCATCTCGTGCACAATATGATTGCTTTTTTCCTTTTCATATTTCAAAAGCTTAGGAACAACACATATATTCTGCTCTACCGTCATATTGGGAAACAGGCCGATTTGTTGAATGACATAACCAATGGAGCGCCGCAACGTGACCTTATCAATCTGGGAAGTATCTTCTCCATCAATAAAGATCTTTCCGCTGTCGAGTTCGATCAGCCGGTTAATGGTCTTCAACGTAGTGGTCTTTCCACATCCGCTTGGACCGATTAGAACCGTAAATTCGCCTGTCCCGATTTCAAAAGTTAAATTGTCCAGGACGAGCGAATCTCCGTAGCGTTTGCTCACAGATTCAAAACTAATCATGTACTACTCCTTCCAATAATGCAGTATTTGGGGGATCTGTAATATTATTCCTATAGATTAGTATACAGATTTTCCGGCCTTTTGTCAAATCCGCTTTATTTTTTTAACGGGTCACAGTTCACATACGGCTCAAAATGTGTTATGATTAGCAAAATGACGCATATAAAGTGAAGGTGTACAA
>Ga0153928_1000014_pt1 | contig 95140 bp, 95 predicted proteins | sample TSNJ012MetaG_FD_106656 | JGI IMG/M metagenome (GOLD analysis project Ga0153928, IMG submission 106656) | Attine ant fungus gardens microbial communities from New Jersey, USA - TSNJ012 MetaG | ecosystem: Host-associated > Fungi > Mycelium > Unclassified | place: USA: New Jersey, Wharton State...
TCTGCACGTGTCATTTTTTTCCCCTTTGCGAAAAAGTTTTTTCTTTTATTATACACTTTTCAATAAAGGGTGCATACCTACAATATTCTTTTGTGCGAAAAATATTTACCTTTCAGAGCTGCCCTAATAGGGGTGCTTATTTTAAAAGTGCTGGTTTATAGATATTGGCAATCGGGACGCCACTATGGGAGGCAATATGCTTTCAAGATAATATTTTCTTATGTTTCACTCTCCATGGGCCGTATGCGGTAAGATACGCCGATTTTATCACATATTTCCTTACATTGTAACTCCTCTTCATCAGTAATAGTAGTTGCAACGGTTGTCATAATTACATACGGAATATATTTCTTACATTCCTCTGCAAATGAAAGCATCGCCTCAAAAGACCGTTCCCCAAATTTACTGCGTACCAACCGGTGATATTCTTCCGCATTCGGCGTATTCAGGCTGATGGACACCGTATCGACAAGCCCCTTCATTTCAGGTACGATATTTCTCCTATGAATCAGGTTTCCGAGTCCGTTTGTATTAATTCGGACTGCGTTATTGTAATGCTCCTTCACATACCGTGCCAATCCCAGCAGTACGTCCAATGCTTCCGTTGGCTCGCCAAATCCGCAGAATACCAGTTCCTTGTATTTGGTCATATCAAATTTCTGTATTTCTGCAACAGCCTCTTCCAATGTCACGTCCCTGTCCAGCCACAGGCTGCCGGATCCATTCATCTGATCCTTAGACTTACGCAGGCAAAAGGTACACGCACATGGGCATTTATTTGTCAGATTCACATATAAATTATTATATACCTCATAAAAAATTGTCATAAAATCCCCTTCCTTTCGTTTTCATCTTAATGAACTGAGAACTTCTTCAAAGCAGACACCATCCGTTACCGGGATGTTTAATTCTATTGATCTTTGCAGGCATTTTTTGATGAAGTTTGATGCTTTCTTTACCGATTGCCGGAAGGGAGCGCCATTAATTGCATCCGCAGCAATGACAGATGCAAAAATATCTCCCGTACCGGACCGCTGCGTACCCACTCTATGGCCTCTTAGCATTTTCGGCTCCTGCCCTTTTTCAAAGCAGAAATTAGCTATAAAATCACCCTGTATGACTCCGGTTATTACAATCTTTTCAGGCCCCATCTGCCTGAGTTTACAGGCTATTTCCATGATCTGCGCTACTTTCCATTTTTCCTGATATTGCGTATCCGTCAGAATACAGGCTTCTGTTATATTGGGAGTTAATATATCCGCATAACTCACCAGGCGTTTCATCTCCAGACACATTTCCTTTGAGAAAGTTGAATAAGTTTTTCCGTAATCACCCATGACCGGATCTACGATTATAATATTGTCCTTTGTTCTAAAATCCCGAAAGAAATTCATAACAATTTCAATCTGTTCTTTTGATCCCAAAAACCCTGTACTGATACCGTCAAATCTAAGTTTCAGTTTCTTCCATTCTTTTATATAGGATTCCATTTTTTCGGTATAATCATCAAAAAAATAGCTGGGAAAACCTGTATGGTTTGAAAAAATTGCTGTAGGTACAGGACAGCATTGAACTTTCATGGCAGAGATAATAGGCAATGCAACAGTTATGGAACATCGTCCAAACCCTGAAAAGTCATTAATAATTGCTATTTTTTTTTGATTATTGTGTGACATGGGGTTTATTCCTCCATTATTATTTTTCTATATTATAAATGAAAACTGCCACATTTAATACATCCAGTTTTCTGAAATTTAAACATACCAGTTATAGTCAAAAAAAATCATCCGAAAATATTTCGGATGATCTTTTTTATATTTACTTTTCCCAAAAAAATTTAGATAACAACCTTACCACCGGGTTTTTTTAATTACTTCCGTCATCTAAATATTTAACTGAGAAAAAGAAGAATCAGATCGGATCGAGATGTTTATCTTTTGTATGAATCTTCATAGTTATAAAGGGTAACTATAAAGCAGCAGTTATTCATTTTTATTACATCTTCACCTCTCTGTTTCTTTAAAAATAGTTTACTTCTCTTCATTTCATATTACTCTTTATATTTTATATCCTTATTTTGCCTATAACAATTAACAAATATCTAAGCTTGTCTGTTATCTTGCACATATCATTATTTGTCTGATATTTTTTATGAAAATTAATTATAATATAGTAGTAATCCAAGAAAAATTGTGTTAAATTTAAATCAGTAAAAGCAGCTAATATAGTACTATCGATAATGTATAAAGAGAGGAAAATTAAATGAAATTATTTTTATATCCTTGTAGAGGTTTAATTAGTAAAGGAGAATCAAATGTCCGGCAATTTTCGAAAAGAGGATTTGAGAATTATAAAAACTTATAATGCTTTATTAAATTCTTTTAATAAATTAATTGAATATAAAAGCTTTGGGAAAATAACAGTAAATGATTTATGCGAAGAAGCCCTGATAAGTCGAGCTACTTTTTATACTCACTTCGATGATAAATATGATTTATTAAAATACTGGTTAAATAATATAAAACAAGAATTTTCAAAATATACACAAGATACCGAACAGATGATAATTATAATGAATCAATTCCTTGATGATAAGCAAAAAATAATCAAAAATATATTACTTGACGCTAATTCTGAAACATTAGAATTATTACATATGATAATAAGCTCTTTTATCGATGATTATTTTCTGAAAGATAAATCCTTTAATTCCAATCATATAATTTTATCTACTTTTTGCTCCGGAGGTTTAATAAATTTACTCTCCTATCAAATGAATAATAAATCATCACCGGATTTTAAATTCGTAAATTTATATTTGATAAACATGTTAAGTACTATTATGGAATGGAACAAAAAACAGAAATAAAGCAGGGGCAAGCGGTACTAAAAAGGTCATTCTAAAGTTTTTATCACTTGCGGAATGACCTTTTTAATTTTACGCTTCACATCATAGCTGTTCTAACAAAATTGATTTTAAATTTAAAACTTGTCCTGCAATATCCCTTTAAGTTAATTTTTCATGAATCCTGGGTAAAGCAGTACTCTCATCTTTAGTAAAAATAATTCTTTTACATACGTTTTTGTATGTATACTATTTCTTTTCGTCTTTTAATGCCTGTGGAATCTTTGGATCAAACATACCCGGTATCATGCATTTACCTACCGCTTTTCCTCCAAAATTAATTGCAGCATTTCCAATTACTCTTTTAATTTCGTTTCCTTTTTTCATTGTAATCCACCTTTCTTTTTTTGATATACTTATTATACCAAATTTTTTAAGGAATCTACAAAATAATAATAAACGTTTAAAAAAGTGTAATAAACGCTCATTTTCTTTAAGTGATTAGCGTTTATTATGTAATAAGTGCAATTTTTGACAAAATATCTCCATTTTATTGACATGCAAAATCCTTATGCTTATAATGAATATTAGTGTTAGAAGACAAGAGGATCGGAGGCGATATTTTGATTGATTTTATTGCTTTCTTTATAAATGCATTTGCATATATGCTGCCTTTACTTATAATTTTGCCATTTAAAATAACATTTCGGCAAAAAATAATATTATATATAATATTATTGTCAAATATTTTTCTTATGGTTTATATCGTTGGAAATATTGGCGTCATTATCTTATTAATTACGGTTAGCATTTATATCTCAATATTAGATAGAAATCACTTGCGAAATATTTGTTTTTTTATAATTACTTATTTGTTATGCGTCGTATTAGATTATTCATTATCATTATTTTGCAATATAATAGGATATAAACTGGATACATTAAGAAACAGTATTTTATTAACTATATCTTATAACATAATATATATTATACTATTATGTATTATCTGTAAAATTATTAAGCATGCCATACTATATAAATTTAACGGGAAAGAAGATTATGCATTTCCTAAAGAAGTATCTATATTAATTATTGCAAATATATTCACATGTCTTTTTATATTTGTTTTTAATATAGTTACGGGAGAATATATAGGTTATAGTCCCGGAGTAATTATGTTTAATTGTATTCTCTTTGGTTTCTATTTTTTAATCTCTACCATTATGATTATATATTCTATAAAAACATATATTACTAAAAATGAGATGAGGATAAAACAGGATTCATTTGATACACTCCAAAAATATACTGCACAGATTGAATCCATGTACTCCGAAATTCGTTCGTTTAAACATGATTATATTAATATCATGTCTTCTATGTCAGGATATATCGAAGCAAATGATATGAAGGGACTTTCGGATTACTTTTCAGAAAAAATAGCACCTCTTAATACATTGATGAATAAAAGTGATTATAAATTGAATCAATTGATGAATATTAAAATATTAGAAATCAAGAGTCTCGTATCCGCTAAAGTTATTTATGCCAATGAAATTGGTATTGATGTAAATATTGAGATTATACATCCTATAGAAAAAATTAATATGGATGTAATAGATTTATCAAGAATATTAGGAATTTTCTTAGACAATGCCATCGAGGCCTCACTCGAAACAGAATGCCCTTGGATATCATTTGTCATGATTTCCGATCAAGATTCTGTAACTATATTAATTTCAAATAACCATATTAATTATAATATTCCATTCTACGAATTGAAAAAAGCCAATATTTCTACAAAAGGAAAGAATCGTGGAATAGGATTATCTAATGCCTATTCCATGATATCAGGTTATTCTAATGTTCTCCTCGATACTCAAATTAAAGAGGACTTATTCATACAATGCCTGGAGATTAACCATTTTTAGCTATAATAGCTTAATCCTTCTTTTTCCTATGTCTGATCGGAATCAAAGTCAGTACTTCAAATATAGTAGCCATTGTTAATAAACCTCTCAGATTACCTTTAGAAAAATATGAGATTACTGCATAAACAGCAACCAGTATAATAGAATATCTTTTCATCTTTTTGCTGTCTTCAACGCTAAAGGGATTATTTTCAGTTCCTCTCGGAGCCCATAATGCCGTTAATATAATTAAAACAATATATAATAGAATCAAAATCCATCTATCAAATTTTACGATTTCTGTGATCTTAACACCACCTATAATTACAACACCAGTAGACAGCAGACAGCCAAGACTATTGTCTACATGTATACCTCCTGCCAGTACCCTGAAAATTCCGAACGCTATAAACATAATACATGCATCACGAAACATTCCAAAGATAAAGGCTACAATCAAAATACTCGATATCATCAAAAAATCATGCAGAAACACCTCGACCCCCAACTGCATTTTCATAATTTGTATTTCAGACCTATCCGTATTTTTCGTTAGTCCCATTACTATTTTTTTGGCTACTGCTTCCATTTTGGAACTCACCTCCTCATTTGTAAATTCTATTATACATCATTTTTATATCATGAACCAAAAAAATAATAAACGTTGAGTTTATAGTAATAAACGCAAACTTCGGATGCAAAAATTACAATTTTTCAAGCGTTTATTACTTTTTTATATTTTTTCTTTAAAATAATGTATAATAGATTTAAAGATCACCACACAATTGGAGGAATTATAAGAAATGATAGATATCTATATTTGCGAAGATGACAAAAAGCAGTTAAATGTCCTCGAAAAGTATATCAGCGAAATCATTATGTTTGAAGAATATGATATGCAATTAGCATTGGCTACTAATAATCCATATCAGCTTTTAGAATATTCCAGGCGGTCAGAAAATGTTGGGCTTTACTTTTTAGATATTGAATTAAGTAGAGAAATCAACGGATTACAACTGGCTCAGGAAATTCGCAGATTGGATCCTCGAGGCTTTATTATCTTTATCACTTCCCACTCGGAAATGAGTTTTCTTACTTTTCAGTACAAAGTAGAAGCACTCGATTTTATTATCAAAGACAACCCTGTAAAGATCCGGCCTATGATACAAGACTGTATAATGAATGTTAATGAAAAATATCTGTCCTCGCTGAACAGCAACCGCAATAAGATATTTTCCATTGCCATCGGCAACAAAAGAATTGTTATTGATTATGAAGATATTTTATTTTTTGAGACTTCTACTAATTTTCACAAGGTTATCTTACATGCCCAAAACCGGAGCATTGAATTTAATGCTCAATTAAAAGAATTAGGTCCTACTCTGGATTCCAGTTTTTACCGCTGTCATCGTTCCTATATCGTTAACCGGAACAATATCAAAGAAGTAGACTTTACAAATTGCATTATACATATGAATAATGGCGAAACTTGTTTACTGTCTACCCGTTTGAAGAAAGGATTAAAATAAACGTAGAAATCAACTTTTTCTCGTCATTGTATTTTCAACAATGCTTGAAAGGGTTGGCTGCTTATGATATAATCTTTACGTCGCTATTTGCTTTCGAGCAGTTAGCGGCTTATCTGTTAAAATAATTGAAAAATAAGCCCAGGAGACTATTTTTATGACTAACCCCATCAACAAAATAGAACAGGTAAATGCGCTTAAAAATGGCAGAGGCCTACAATATCTTTTGAATGAAATATATAAAATATTAGGAAATCCCATAGCGGTATATGACATCTATTATAATCTTTTCGCACATACTGACAGGATTGTCACCGATGATCCGTTATGGAACGAACTCATTACCACCGGCTCTTTTAGCAAAGCGACAATAGATTTTTTCAAGTCGGAATGTTTTATAGACGCAGTGGCAAATACAGATGATTTGGTTTTAATGACAAGCGATAAGCTAAAGTATAACCGAATTAACGGAAAGATTTTTGACAAAAATAATATCCGTATAGCGAATATAATCGTTGTCGAGTGCAACAGATCCTTTGAAGACGACGTACCGGAGATTATCAGAGCGTTTTGTAAAATTCTTTCAAGAGAAATCCAGGAGAGTGAATTTTATCAGAATCTTAACTTCACTTATCAGGAAACCTTAGTATATGATTTAATAGAGGGGAATTCCATAGACAGACAGCTTGTAGCAGCTAAAGTAGCGGATATTTATAAGCATCTTAAATCCTATATTTATTTAGCCGCAGTAGAATTTCCCAAAGATGGGCATCACCCCAATTCCCTTGTACAATTTAGAGATTTATTTACGCAAATGCAAAAGGACTTCAAATACTATATCTATTCGGATTATATAATAATTCTTCTCTCTACGGACAATGCCAGGTTCAACATAAAAAATGGCTTAAATAAGCTAACTAATCTTTTTAAGGAGAATAATATGCGTGTCGGGATCAGCAGTTGTTTTGATAATCTCTATAAATTACATAAGTATTATGTTGAGGCAATTGACGCATTAAACTATGCAGCGGAAGCTAACGACAGTCAACAGATTTTTTTATACGAAGAGATGCCTTCGAAAATTTAAAAACCGAATAACTGTCTGGAATTTTAAAAACCGTCATTGATTAATAACTTCAATGACGGTTTCTTATTTGTTCCCTATTTATAAGCTCTAATCAATGACATAAGGCATTAACGCAATATGTCTTGCCCTCTTGATCGCTATGGTCAGAGCTCTTTGATGTTTTGCACAGTTTCCTGTGATCCGGCGGGGAAGAATCTTCCCTCTTTCCGATATATATCTTTTTAATTTAATTACATCTTTGTAATCGATTTCGCTATTTTCTTTTCCACAGAATACGCAGACTTTTTTTCTTCTACGTCCGCCGCCTCTTCTCTTCATTGAGAAATCGCCTCTGTCACTTCTATTATAAGCCATGTGTGTTACCTCCTTTTCAATCTAGTTGAATGGTAATTCTTCGTCAATACCATCCGGTATATTCATAAATCCGTCTCCCAATGCCGCATTTGGCGTTGGTTTTGCAGGCGGGGTTGATGGTGGGGTTGATGGTGAAGTATATCCTCCTTCAAAGCCTGCGCCGGATGCTGCTTTGCTTTCAGCAAACTCTTGATCCTCTATCACTACCTCTGTAGTATAGACCTTTTGTCCATCCTTATTGGTGTAGCTGCCTGTCTGAATACGTCCGGTAACTACTATCTTCAATCCCTGGCGAAAATATTTCTCAGCGAACTCCGCACTGCGTCCAAAAGCAACACATCCGATGAAATCTGCGGTAGCATCGCTATCACGCTTGAATCTGCGGTCTACTGCCAATGTATAGCGGGCAATCGCCATAGAATTATCTCCTGAGGAATAACGTACTTCCGGGTCTCTTGTTAATCTTCCCATTAAAATGACTTTATTCATACTATCTCCTTCTATCTATGCATCTTGTCTAACGCATAAATATCTGATTACATTTTCCATGATACGGACATGTCTTTCTACTTCCGCAGGACATGTTGAATCAGATTCGAATTGGATGAAGTAGTAAAATCCATCGTTCATCTTATCAATTTCGTAAGCTAATCTTTTCTTACCCCATTCAACGATGTCAGTTACAGTGCCGCCGTAACGAGCAATATACTCTTTCACTTTCTCTACGGCAGCTGTTCTTACATCTTCTTCAATTTTAGCGTTGACAACTACTGCTAATTCATATTTGTTCATGCTTTTCGCACCTCCTTATGGTCTCTGGCCCCCCGTCTGTGCAGGGAACAAGGAAATATATTGTATATCACGAATGGATATGATAGCACAATTTTCCCTAAATATCAAGCTTTTTTCTTAAATTCTTTGTATTTTTTTCCACCAGTATCCTGGCTATCATGATTTGATGTCCGCATCCCAGACATTTCAACCGAAAATCGGCACCAACGCGCAGAATCTCCCACTCGTGGCTGCCGCAGGGATGCTGCTTTTTCAATTTTACAATATCTCCGATTTCATAATGCATAAGAAGCTCCTTTTTCCTTTCACCATCTATTCGGCCAGATAGGTTTTCTCTAATTTACCCTGTACAAGGAATCTGGTTGCATCGTTTCCTGTACAGGTAGACAATGTCACGATCCGGTCTTTACTATCCACTTTCACATCCGTCTTAATCGTAGAATTTTCCAGAGCCTTTTCTAAATATTTATTAAATTCTTTATCATCCTTAAATTTTATAATATAATTCTCGCTGACAGCACTTACTTCCTGGCATGAAAATATTTTATATTTATATATTTTATCCGGGGTGTAGATCCAGAAATAGGAACTGCTGTTATATACATCAGGATCCCGAAACTGCTTCAATTTTCCGAACATGGAACCATCTTTCATATTGTGACCATAGACGATGGTATTCTGATCAGAGAAATCACTTTTATTCTTAAAATCCACAAAAATACATCCTGCAAAAACAGGCTTTTTCTCAAATGTATTATGCAGATAATACTCATTGTCCTTCGTCTGGGCAATTGGATAACTGATATCAATAGCCTTTACTCTCAGCCAGCCGATAATTTCCTCATTAATCTTTTTAAGTTCGGCAAAATCTATGGGATTTTTCATTGTAGGCTGAGTATCTTCTTCGAGTTCTGCTTCATCTTCCAAATCATCCGATTCTACGTATCGTTCCAAAGACGTATACTCATCCGAACCCTTTTTGTATTCAAGGTAAAGACTGATAAGCTTGTAACCCGAGTAGCAAAATACGGCAAGTGCTATTAGCAGCATCAATGTCCACAGAATACCACCTGACTTTTTTTCTTTTTTCGTTTCATTTAAATCTGTCATTTTTCCCTGTTACCTCCTTTTCCGGTGCGCCGGCTTTTCGAAGCCGGTGTTTCCTGATGTTTTGGCAGACGCACTGTGAATTTCGTTCCCATCCGGTCACTGGAAGCTTCAATCGTCCCCCCATGTTGTTCTACTATTTCTTTCGCAATCGACAGCCCCAGACCTGCACCACCGGTCTGGCTTGATCTTGCATTATCTATCCGGTAAAACTTTTCAAATATAGAAGCCAGTTTCTGCTGCGGAATTGGATCGCCCTGATTCGTAAAGATAATGACGATAATATTCGAAGATGTGTAGGCTTCAATATCCAGATTGCTGAGCGGATAGCTATATGCAATCGCATTTCGGATCAGATTCTCAAATACGCGTGCTAACTTATCCGGATCTCCGTTGACGATCATCCCATCAGAAACATGAATAGAGCTGGTCATCTGTTTCTCTGCAAGTACGGCATAACTCTCATCAGCCAGCTGCTCCAGCATAATAGAAAGATTGACTTTTTCTTTTTCCAATACCATATCCTGCAGGTTAAATCTGGTGATCTCAAAGAATTCATTGATCAATTCTCCCAGGCGCGTTGCCTTCTCCAGGGATATATGAATATACTTGGCACGCTCCTCAACCGTCATATCCTGCTGTTCATCCAGCATAGTCAAATATGCAATTACTGATGTAAGGGGGGTCTTCAAATCATGTGCCAGATATACCACCAGATCATTCTTGCGCTGCTCACTTTCCGTCGCTGCATATTCCCGACGCTTTAAGGTCATTTTTAACGTATTCAGTTTCTCTGAAATAGGGCGTAGTTCCGATACCAGAGTAATCGGAGCATCAGAATCACCTAAAATATTATCAATTTCTTTTCCTACTTCATCCAAATAATGTGTTATTCTGGAAATGGCCACATAGAAAAAAATCAGAAATAATACAATAAAGCCAACTACCATAAAATAATTCTTATTATTCATAAAAACTCTTCCATAGATAGCATTCGCTTCATCGTAACTGTAATTCAGCTTTATAAGAAATTGAATAATCAAATTCGGAAACTCCTGCTGAAAAATTCCATCCACCAAAAGTTCCACAATTACATACCCTACTATCATAGCAAGGAGCGTCACGCCAACGGTACGCAGCATGATACTCCACTTTAATTTTCGATAATTATTTTTCAATACGATATCCAACTCCCCAGACGGTCTTGATAAATTCCGATTTCCCGGTAGGGCCGCTCATTTTCTCTCTTAAGTGGCGGATATGCACCATAACCGTATTGTTGCTGTTTTTATAATACTTTTCTTTCCAAACCTGTTCAAAAAGCTGTTCAGAGCTAATAACCTGACCCCTGTTTTCGCATAAAATCCAAAGAATATCAAATTCAATCGGGGTCAGCGTCAACTCCCGTTCATTATAAATGCATTCATGTGTACTCCGGTTTAAGAAAAGCCCTGCAAAATCAATGATATCCTCCTGGGTCTTAGATCCTTCATTGTATTTTGTAGAGCGGCGCAGCTGCGCCTTTACTCTGGCCATTAATTCCAATGGATTAAAGGGCTTTGCAATATAATCATCGGCTCCCAGTGTCAGTCCATTAATTTTATCCATATATTCTGCCTTTGCGGTAAGCATGATAACCGGAAATGTATAGTTTTCCCTTATTCTCTGTAAAATCGCAAAGCCATCAATATCCGGAAGCATCACGTCCAGCAGCGCCATATCCAGCTTTTCATTATTAATATACTCTAGCGCAGTCTTACCGTCATAACACTTGATTACCTCATAATTCTCATTCTTCAAATATAATTCAACAACATCTGCTATCTCACGTTCATCATCTACTATAAGTATTTTACTCCCCATCATTTACCCTCCTATAACTCGCAATTACCTACCGTTCTTGGGAATGGAATCACATCTCTGATATTTGACATTCCGGTCAGATACATGACCATACGTTCAAATCCCAGTCCAAATCCCGCATGTCTCGTAGAACCATATTTGCGCAGATCCAGATAAAATCCGTAATCTTCCTGATTCAACCCCATCTCTTCCAAACGCCGTATCAGTTCATCATAGTCGTCCTCCCTCTGACTGCCTCCTATGATTTCGCCGATGCCGGGTACCAGGCAGTCCATTGCTGCCACTGTTTTTTTATCTTCATTGAGTTTCATATAAAATGCTTTGATTTCTTTTGGGTAATCTGTAACAAAAACAGGACGTTTGTATACTTTCTCTGTCAGATAACGTTCATGTTCCGTCTGCAGGTCACATCCCCAGGATGCTTTATACTCAAAATGGTCATTATTCTTCTCCAGAAGTTCAATTGCTTCTGTATATGTGACGTGGGCGAACTCCGAGGAAACCACGTGTTTCAGGCGTTCCAGAAGACCTTTATCCACAAAAGAATTGAAGAAATTCATTTCTTCCGGTGCATGCTCCAGCACATATTGAATTACATATTTCAGCATCGCCTCCGCCAGCATCATATCATCTTTCAAATCGGCAAATGCGATTTCCGGCTCTATCATCCAGAATTCTGCCGCATGACGGGTGGTATTGGAGTTCTCTGCCCGGAATGTGGGACCAAAAGTATAAATATTACGAAATGCCTGTGCATAAGTTTCCCCGTTTAACTGACCGCTAACCGTCAGATTTGTCTCTTTTCCAAAGAAATCTTTGCTGTAATCGATTTTCCCATCTTCCGTTTTCGGCAGATTATCCATGTCCAGCGTGGTCACCCGGAACATCTCACCGGCTCCCTCACAATCGCTGCCGGTAATCAAAGGGGTATGCACATATACAAAGTCTCTTTCCTGAAAAAACTGGTGAATTGCATAAGCACACATAGACCGAACCCGAAATACTGCCTGAAATGCATTTGTTCTGGGTCTTAAATGTGAAATTGTTCTTAAAAATTCAAAACCATGACGTTTTTTCTGAAGCGGATAATCCGATGCGGATGTTCCTTCTATAGTTACTTCCTCTGCCTGGATCTCAAATGCCTGCTTTGCCTCCGGTGTTGGAATTAAAGTTCCTTTTACTATTACGGCAGCTCCTACATTCAATTTGGATATTTCTTCAAAATTATCCATTTTATCATGATATACTACCTGCAGCGGCTCAAAAAATGTGCCGTCATGCAAAACCAGGAATCCGAAGGTCTTTGAGTCACGAATACTGCGAAGCCATCCTCCTACACATACTTCCTGATTTAGATATTTTTCCTTTTCTCTATAAATCGCTCTCACTGTTGTCAATTCCATTTTTGAACTCCTTTGTTCTTTATCAATATCTTCCTAGTATAGCCTATTCTTCAGATATATGCAAGTTACCAGGATCCTTTTTCTTACCATTTCTGAAAAGAAGACCTATGACCTGACGCATAAATTTTCGCGTATTTTTATCCTGATTTTTATAAGTTGCAAGCATGACCAGCATACTTTTATAACGGTCTTCTGTTAATTCCATGACCGTATGTGCAGAGGATGCATTTATAATTGTAAAAAGAGTATCTACAAAGGCCTGCAGCTCTTTTCTGGAAAGGGAACTTATCCAGTTATTAAGCGCCGCATTGCCATAAATAGAAGTTTTTAGTATTTCTTTTTCACACTGAAAAACTCCGTCTTTTACAACCCACGCAAACGTATCATGCTGCAGCGCACCTCTCCCTCTGCTCTTGACCACCTGATAGTTTTTACGGGTCTGCAAAATCATGCCTATTATGGAAGCTTCCGGGACCAGCTTGATAATACGGTCTTTTATTTCCAGATACCCGGTCTTCTTATAAATATCATCCCTAAATCCCGGACCGTCAAAACAATAAACCTGTGTAATATGACTGCGTATTTCAGGCTCACATTCCATCGCCGCATAAATGGCTGCATTTCCGCCTTTGGAATGTCCACCCAGCATGATTGCCGGCTCTTCCTCTTTTTTTTCCATAGCTGCTGCCTGCTGCAGATAATGCAGCGCCTCTTCCTGTGCCGGTATGGGGCTTAGGAACGCCATATTAAAGTCCTCTTTCCATCCCAAAATCGTTTCATCCGTTCCTCGATAGGCTATATACATAATACCCGGATCCAGAAAAAAGGTTACTGCTGAAAACTGCATCTCCCGTTCTTCATTCTTAATATCAACGTAATAATTGACCTTCAGACTCTGAAAGCGTCTGCTGCGATAAACTGCATCAAATAGTTCACGAAAGTTTTCTTCAAACCAGTCCTTTGTAAATATTGTATCGAACTGTTTCCTGCGTTTCATAAAACGAAAGAAAACAGCCGGACGGTCATCTGCGATGCCAGGTACCAGATTTTGAAATTTCAAATAGGAAAGCTGACATAAGATGAGACTGTCTACCTCAGAAAACGGCCGTTCCGAAAAAGTTTGATTACCATATTCGTATAAATAGGAAATTGTATCTTCCATGTCTTTACTCACACCTTGATTTTCTTTATTTAGTATATTTTTATATAACTACATCCTATTTCAAAACTTTTCCAAAGTCAAGGTAATAATGGGTGTAATATTAAAATATGCACCCGGTGATAATTCCTTTCCATCCTCTAACAATGCAATGAAAGCTGCCGCAAACCTGACTGAATCTTCTGGTTTTGCGGCAGCCTGTGGTGCCTGGTTTACAGATCTATTATTCCAATCTCCGTAAATTCATTTGTCATGTCAAATGCTCTGATTTTTTTATAATCAAACAGATAAAGGGTATCTCCTATATAAAGCCCTCTTGTATCGTAATAATAACTGTCGTCTCCGCCATCACTCATATTTCTGGCAAATAAATTTATAAATCCGCCTTCTTTTTCATACTTAAATACGACATACGTCTCTTCTGCCAAAAATCCAAAAATATTTTTTACAGGGTCAATCATAATTGCTTTGTAATTGTACAATCCCGGACTATAGTAGACATCTTTCAAAATATATTTATCCGTTTCTGTTACATTTGTCGAATCCGATATGTCAAACATAGAAAGCTTGAGCCCTTTGTATTCTCCTGTTTCCGGATCCACTTCATTTCCAATACCCAATAGTTTGTTTTCTCCATAAAAGTGAAGGTATGAGGAAAACCCTGTGATCTTCAGTTCTCCCAGTATCATTGGATTCCGGGGATCGGTCAAATCAACGGAAAACAGTGGGTCTATTTGACGAAATGTAACAAAATATCCTATATTACCCATAAATCTCGCTGATTGTATCGTCTCACCGGGAGCCAGATTATCCAGACTGCCGCAGATTTCCATATTGCTGTCAAGTACATAAAGATTGTTTGTATCTATATTACTGTCCCAACTGGTGGTTACCATTCGCAGATATCCATCGTTCTCATTCAAAGAAAAGGAATTGTTCAGACTGCCCGGCACTTCTCCGGCAGCAACTGCCTGTAACTTGCCGTTTTCATAATGGAATTTCATGATCTGGGTAGTATTTCTATCTCCTGTCCAATTGTTATTACATATATAAATATTTTCCGTACTTACATAGAACATATTTGCTGCGGATACGATTACTTTTTTGTCTTCGACTTTATCCGGAGTGTTTATATTCATAGAAGTTATCACCAGATAATTACTGCTATTTAAGGTTTGCGGTAAAAAGATATCGTCAATCTGTACATCCTCCTCCTGTACCTTTGGAATAAACTGGCTGGTATCCTGCCGCTCCTTTATCTCCGGCGCATATTCGGTGAACAGATATATATAACTGCCGTTTTTACGTGATTCACGATACCACCCTTCCTGAGTAATACTGCCCAGCAGCTTTGGATTCGCCCGGTCTTCTATATCCCAGGTATAGATTTTGACGTACTGGCTGCTGTTCATATCGTAAACATTCTCATCCCCCTCTTCCAGCGCAGTGGTACTTCCTCTTGTGATTAAGCTCAAGGTGTCACCATCCAGATACATTTCCTCTATTGATTCACTTAAGTTTGGTAACTTTATTGTATCTGTCAGTTCCATGTTACCCTTAACGGCACGTACTATACATATTTTCCCATTTCCTTTTACAACATAGATATAGTTACCGTCTGTTTTTATAATGTCGGCCTCATCTACACCCAGTTCCTGAAGATTTGTCTCGGAATGATCCATCGTCATTTGACCCGTTGCACTCATATCAGCGCTTTCTGTTAAAGATGCCGTAGTTTCCGCATCATTTACCCCAGCATCATCTGCCACATCTTCTTCAGCCATACTTCTCTCATCTGGGACTGAATACATTGATATGGATTCTTCTTCATTGAATTTTGATAATGCCTGATAAATTTCCTCATAGCTTTCTGCATGTACTATTGTCTTTTGGAATTCAACCGCATCCTCTGCTACATTCTGTGATTCCTGTTCCTGTACCAAAGCATTTGTCTCTGCTGTATTCTCTTCTGCCAATCTGCCTATACGGCCAACTTGCCATACCACAATCAAAGTGAGAAGCAATACCGCCGCCAGTCCCCCAATTTTATATACGAAAACAGTTGCTTTTTTCTTTGGGTTTGAATTATTTATTTTTTCTTCTATATTATCCGGCTTCAATGAATCCGGTATATCCAGATTATCTGCAGATTTTTTGATTTGGTCTAAAATCTTCTTTTCATCCATGAATAACTCTCCTTTCTATTTCATCAAATTCTCCTGCATCTTTTTTAATGCCCGGCTCTGTTTAGAACGTACCGTATTGTCGCTCATAAAAAGTGCCTTTCCTATTTCGCGGCTGTTATATCCGCCAAAAATATTGAGAGCCAGAATCAGGCGTTCTTCATCACTTAACCGGGCAAACGCCATCCGCACATCCATATCCTCACAAATATCCCGACTGTCCGCCGTGATATCCTCCGGCAGTTCGTCTGTCTTAGTGATATATTGCTTCAACCGCCTTTTGCACTTATTTGTCAATATTTTAAAAATCCATGCTTTAAATGCTTCCGCCCTGCGCAGTGAACGGATCTCTTTCCAAACATCCATAACGGTGTCACTGACTACATCTTCCGCATCATGGGGATTTTTCAACGTATAAAGTGCAAATCGGTATAAATCTTGATATATGACTTCATACAATTTTGAAAAAGCACCCGTATCTCCTGATTTTGCCTGCTGTACCAGAGATTCATAACCTTCCATAACCTCACCCCTTTATCGATAAAATGTCTAAATACATGTATTCATAGATATAGTGTAATGAATTTCATGAAGTGTTGCAATCATTAAAAAAAAATTACCTTAAGACCCTCTAGTACCTTTTGTATTATATTATGGATATGGTATAGATCTTCCACGGTCTTTCACCAATCACAAAGGGACTGTCGCAGCATATCCAATTGATCGGCCACGACGGTCCCTTTTTATAATCTATTCTAAACTATTTTCGTTTTGTATAAAATCCGGAAACACATATTCCAAAGCTCTCGCTGGTTAATAACGGTATGCGATGTGGTCCTTTTTCCAAAACATTCTTTAATATTTTCTCATTACCTTTTTCATTGGAAGGCGGAATGAAATATTTCTTATCCACTTTATTTTCTTCGTCCAGCCAATCCATCATATCTTTCCAATCCTCTGATTTACAGCTCTCCGGTATTGAGGTAAATCGAATATATCTCCTAAATTCTTCAAAATCTTTTTGAATTTGGTTTCCATAAGTCTTTAAGTCCACACTTCCAAGCAAAAGTGTCCCTGTTAAATAATTATTTCTGGATTTGGCATTATGGCCTTTACATATATCAAAATCATTATATAATCCACAACTCATGTCACAACTCAAATTTTTACTATCTACGCAAACCTTACACGGCAGCCGCTTAGATACCGGTTTTACATTTAAAACACAATCCATAATCTGCGGATTCAAATGTTCAGAACCATGGAACATTACGATGGATGCATTCCGGCCTTCTCCATAGCATTTTAAGGATACCTGCCATATATCGCAGTCTGGTTCCATCGATTCTCCATCTTTCAATACAAGAACTTTCTCAGCTCCTGCAGACTTTATTATATCAATTGTTTCCTGAGCACAATCGGGCATTACAACTTGTACCAATGCATTTGCTTCTATTATTTCCAAAGCCTTTTGCAAACAATCAGTGTCAAGTTCTGCCAGCACCATTAGCTGTATCGTTTCCTTACAACACGAAAATCTTTCATCCGTTACTAATGAATTTTTTAACTTTTTGCTGCCGCTTAAATAAAAAGCTGTGAATTTGCATTTTTTTATCGTATCTTCTACGCTTACGGTATGCACCATTCCCTTATTTACATTTTGATACATCAATCTAAAATATTTTGCCTCCATATTAATTCTCCCCTTTTTTCGCATGATAATAAACTCCCCAAACCTTTTCCGGTAATTTTCCCTTAAAAATATTTTTCCAAAAATGGAGGAAGTTCTTTCAGTTGTCCTTTTTCTTTAAAAGATATCTTTCTTTTTCATCTTCTCATCTCTCCTTTATCTTTAGTATATATCTAACTAAAACGTATGAGAAATGATTTTGTGACGCGTAAATATAGAGTTTTTTAATGTTTTTTTGTGTTAACCTTAAGAATCATCTTCTTCCCAAAGATTTTTCTGTTTTAAATTTTTTTTAATTTTTTCAAAAAGGTCAGGAGATATTTCTATTTGGTCTAAATCTGGATTTTCGTTTATTTCAGTCTCAATCGCTTTTGCATCCTTTATTAACTGCTCACGTATTTTATCATCTACTGTCATTTTTTTTGCCGCAGCAAATGATACAATTTTAACCTTACTTTTTTTCATAAAAACAAAGTCCCTTCTTGACTTTTTTTTATAACAGTATAAGATGTAACTAGCTATTATTTTATACATATAAAATAGAATAAAACGAATATATCAAAATAACTGCTATATTAAGAACAATTATCGGAGGATTATCTATGAAACGAATTATACTTACCGGTGGCGGTACTGCCGGTCATGTCACCCCAAACATTGCACTCTTGCCCTCTCTTTTAGATTTGAATTATGATATCCATTATATTGGTTCTTATGATGGTATTGAACGTAAACTTATTGAAGATATGAATGTACCGTATTATGGTATTTCTTCGGGGAAATTACGTCGTTATTTTGATATCAAAAATTTCACGGATCCTTTTAAAATATTAAAGGGGTGTGGGCAGGCGAGAAAGCTTCTCAAACAATTAAAGCCGGATATTGTATTCTCCAAAGGCGGTTTCGTCTCTGTTCCGGTCGTCATTACTTCTAAAATGTTCCACATACCTGTAATTATTCATGAGTCAGATATGACTCCGGGACTTGCTAATAAACTTTCGATCCCATCTGCTGAAAAGGTATGCTGCAACTTTCCTGAGACATTAACACTTCTTCCAAGTGAAAAGGCAGTACTGACCGGTTCCCCCATTCGCCAGGAACTTTTATCCGGAAATCGCGTCGAGGCATTAAATATTTGTGGTTTTACTGCAAATAAACCTGTAATTCTTGTCATTGGCGGAAGTCAGGGTTCTGTTATCATTAACGATGCTATTCGCAGCATCCTTCCGGAACTTCTAAAAACTTTCCAGGTCATTCATCTTTGCGGTCAGGGTAAACTGGATACATCGTTATCACATCTGGAAGATTATGTGCAATTTGAATATGTAAAAAAAGAGCTTGCTGATTTTTTTGCATTGGCGGATATTTGTATATCCCGTGCAGGAGCGAATGCTATCTGCGAACTTCTTGCATTACAAAAGCCTAACCTTTTGATTCCCCTCTCTGCTGCTGCCAGTAGAGGAGATCAAATATTAAATGCAGAATCTTTCAAAAATCAGGGGTTCAGTGAAGTACTGCATGAAGATGAACTTGCGTACACATTTCTTTTACCCATGATTCAAAAACTTTACAATAATAAAAACCAATATATTTCGGCTATGGAAAAGAGCAGTCAAGGCAATGCAATATCTAAAATCATTGACTTAATTGAAAAAACCACTCAAACTCAAAAAACGAAACATTAATTTTTCGAGTATTCATCTCCATATTTTTTACGAATATATTTCCTGGCTCTATAAAGTTTTGCACGGAGCACTGAGTATGAAAATCCCAGTTGCTCCGCCGCTTTTTCCTGAGACATTCCTTCCATGCATACCAGTACAATAATATTGTACCAATCCTCATTCATTGCTTTTACATCTCCCAATATACGTAAAGTAAGTTGCGAGTTTACCATATTTTCAACAACTTTCTCTACATTATTTTCTGCTACAATTGAAAAATCCTGAATATAATCAATCGTATACAGATCTATCCTGGAATTTATTTTTCTCAAGTAGTCTACTGTGGCATTTTTCGCTGTTATGATTAACCACGGTTTAATAATGGAATCGCCTATATGGTCCATTTTGGTATAATACGAAGTAAATACCTGTTGAACCACCTCTTCGGCCACATAACTATTACCCAAGCGATTTACAATGATTTTCATCACCAGTCTATGATACTGGTTATAAACCTCCGTAAATCTTGCATTTTTTGATTTTTTCATCTTTTGTATGCTCCATTCTTTTAGCAAATCTCAAAATCCTTATAAACTTCTAATATTTTGCGCTTGTCTTCTTCTGTCAAAGTACCTGGGTTCCAATTAAGACCTATTTTATCGCCTTGATAACGGGGAATCAAATGCATATGAAAATGAAAGACTGTTTGCCCTGCACAAGTTCCATTATTCTGCACAATATTAAGCCCATCACACTTCAAGCGTTCTGACAATTTGATAGAAACTTCTTTTGCCAACACCAAAACTTCTGCCGCCAATTCATCCGGAAGTTCATAAAGGTTTGTAAAATGTCCTTTAGGCAAAATCAACGCATGACCTTTAGAGGCAGGATTTAAATCCAATATTACTCTGAAGTGTTCATTTTCATACAATGTTGCAGATGGAATCTCTCCGTTAGCAATTTTACAAAATATGCAAATATCATTGTTCATAGAATTTCTCCTTTTGCATTATTAATCCCGGTGGTAATCACCTTTAATGTTAATACTTATGAGGAAATTTGTCAATAAAATTTATTTGAATTTTTACTAATCTAATGTTAAACTGTATTAAATTCATCAAAATATAAGCCAAAAGGAAAAAAAAATGAAAATAGAAGAATATCAAAGACAATTAGATGCCCTTTGTGCCGAGCATGAAAATGCCAGAATTTTATTTGAAACATTAAAAACAGACCAGAACCTTACTATTTCACAATTCTCCCATGAAATCCGTAACCCTGTTACAATGATAAACAGTTACCTGCAGTTGATAGAAAAAGAACATCCGGAAGTGATTTCCTTTTCATTTTGGAAAGAAGTTATGGAAGATATGAAATATTTACGCCAACTTCTGGAGAAGCTTTCTACATATAACAATAGTGAAACTTTAAATCTTTCCCATATCCATACTGAATCCTGGTTGAATGGTATCGCCGCCTCTACTTCTGCTGCCATATCTATGAAGCCATATCTCTTTTCCTGGAATCCGCAAACACCTCTTCCGGATATTAACGGTGATCCTGTGAAATTGCGTCAAGCTTTGACAAACTTATTACGTAATGGGTTCGAGGCTCTTCCCGAACATGGTGAAGTCCGGATGGCTGCCAAAGCCTGCGGTACCATGCTGCAAATTACCGTCTGGGACAACGGCTGTGGAATTCCTACCGAATACATGGAAGACTTGTTTCATCCATTTATTACGCATAAGAAAAATGGAACCGGATTAGGGCTCGCTATTACAAAACGTATTATTGAATCACATCAAGGTCAGCTGACTGTATCTTCAGAACTCAATAAAGGAACCCACTTCACGCTTCTGCTTCCTGCGATAAAGTAGTACCGCCAATATAAATCCGCTTACAATTCCACCCACATGTGCCCAGTTATCTACCCCTGTACTAGTGAAACCTTGAAATAATGACAAACCCGCCATCAAAAGCAGCCGGCCTCCACTGATATTTTCCAACTGTCCTTTATTAATTGCTACAATAAAGATAAGTGCGCCAATCACTGCAAATACCGCACCTGAAGCCCCTGCGGATACCGCAATTTTTCCAGTATGATATTCATGATAAAAGGAGAATAGCCCCCCTCCCAGACCACCAATCAAATAAATGATCAAATAGCGTACTTTTCCTACCGCACGTTCTAAAGTCTCGCCTAAAAAAACTAATACCAGCATATTATTAAATAAATGATTTATCCCAAAATGTAAAAACATACAGGTGAACAATCTATAATATTCCCCGTACTCCAATACATAGGGCAGATAAAAGGCACCATGTTCCGCCATATATTGGGCATCAAGTGTATTCCCACTAAAATCTAATATAAAAAACACTATGATATTTACCGCTACCATGAGCAGATTCATGATTGATCTGGATTCAATAAATTTTCTTAATTCCTGCATCGTAAGGTCCTTCTTTCTTGATGCATTAAATTATAACATATCTGTTTTTTTAAAACCACCTTTTTACAGCATTTCCTATTTTTAATCTATATAAACACATTTTATTTAAAATAGTAACCATAGGAGGCAAAATGAATTGTATCTAATGCCTTTATTTTCCTGCACTCCTCTCCTTCCAGACGCTCTCCATTCACAAAGGTTCCATTTCTGGAATTTAAATCAGTCACATACCAGCCATCCTCTTTTTTATCTATTTTGGCATGTATCCTGCTAATTTCAGATAAATTAAGAGGAATATCCACATGAGATCTTAGCTTTCCCAATACCTGTGAATCCTTATAAAAAACGAGGTTTTCACTGATATCCGGATTCATGCTGATGAGCACAGCGGATTCTTTTGCAAACCCTGTATGCAATATAGTCGTTACCCCGTATCCCTCCTCTTCTTCCTTTTCTTCTTTTTCTTCTTTTTCTTCTTTTTCTTCCTTTTCTTTCTTTTCTTCCTTTTCTACCTCAGTTTCAGATATCTCCCTATATTCATATATCGTCGATTTATCTTTTGGTTCACTTCGTTTTTTATTTGTTTTCTTAAAGCCACTCCATACCGACGTAAAATATACAAGAAGTCCCAATAGTAAGAAAATAATTCCACCAATTTGAGTTAAATTTAATCCCCCCAGGCATGCTGCTGCCCAAACAAGCGCTCCCGCAGCAGTACTTCCAAGTAAAATACAAAGCATCTTTAGAAAGATTTTTTTTTCAAATCCTTTCTTTGGTTTTCGTTTCTTTGATTTTCTTTTTTTATGATTTTCATTCGTATCTTTTTCTGTGCCTTTTGTTTTCTCTATGCCTTTTGTTTTCTCTATGCCTTTTGTTTTCTCTATGTATTTTGTTTCCTCTAATATAACAGGTTCCGCTTGTTGCACATTCTCATCCTTTTCTTCATTTCGACCCATTTTTTGATAAACACTTTGTAAAACCTGGTCCAGACTATAATTTTCATTTACGGTTCTACTATATATTTCATACCCCCAAAGCACCGCTTCGTCATCATTGTGATCCAGCCTTTTTAATACATATTCTGCCAATTGATGAAATTCTGATGCTATTTCTCCTTCATAGAACGGTAGACAGCAAAGTGACACCTGTCCGCTTTCCACATCCATATAGATGTATTCAGGATTCAGCAGGAAATGGTTCACATCAAGCAAATATTTCTTAGCACCCTCCAGTGCCCGCTCAATCCCGATTAATAACTGTTGTATATCGTTTTTTCCAATTAAATGTTTTTCAAAAATTCGTGACATCGGCTGTTTTGAAGTAATCTCATAATAAAAAGCAGGATTTCCGTCCAGCATACGCATATTACATTTCAAAACTCCCGGAATATCGTTGAGCACCAGCATTCTTATCTGATATTCATGACCTCCAAGCTTTTTAATTGCTTCCAGTATCATATAATTATGTTCTTTGTCATGTCGATAAGATGGATTCATCCTGTCACTCCTTTCCTCGTTTGTAAACCTGTTTTTTCATACTTTCAATTCCATGGATTTTATTCACTGTTGATTTGGGATCTTTTATTGACAGACTGATTTTTACCTGTATAGGCAGCTTATTTCTGCAAAAATACCACATGGCAAGTCCGGGTACCGGAAACTCTCCTTGAAAATGAACTGTTATTTTGTGATTACTGATAGCTGCACTTCCTTCCACATTTTTACTTCCCAATAATCTTCCGTTTAAAAACTCTTTCTTTTTATCTTCCACCTTCGCCGGCAGATTGTCTTCTTTTAGGTTAAGGCATGCCACCAAAGCTGTTTCATAGGCTGCATTCTGCAGATACGCACGGTCATGCAGAAAAAACCCAAGGTAGATAACCGCTATCAGAAGAGTAATTATTATTACCATCAAAAAGCTGGCTTCAACCGTATAGCTTCCCTTCTTATGCCAATTTAACAATCTTATCATACATTTTTCCATATTTATAACTTTCTCATTATTTCTATCCATTTATCAGCTGCGTCAAACAGTTTGCAGCAAAGAGAAACGGAATGAATGGAATTGCATATTTTCTCCCTACTCTTCGAAATAGAAGTAGTGCAATTGAAAATATCGCCGCCATAGTCAGTGCCATCAACAAAATCTCAACTGTCTGAAAAACTCCCATCCATACTCCAATAACCATTACTGCCGCTCCATCGCCATAACCTATTGACTCCCTTGTCACTTTAGCTGCCAGCATGAAACAGCACCCGATGACAATTCCTCCTATGCACACTTTCCACGATAAGGGATGATTCACAATCTGTACTACAATGCCAATCAAACCTGCGGCAGCCGTAGGAATCAAATAAACTTTCTTTTTCCAAATATCAATAACACTGCTTATTGCTAAAAATATCCCCAATACCATTCTAACCTCCACATCTGGTACATGATGGCCAGCCCTCTACCTGCGTAAGCGGTACTTTCATAATTTGTCTTTTCAATCCGCTGCAGGATACCGAACCATGATACCTGTCTCCCGTTTCCGTAATATATACTTCCGCTCCATGTCCGCCCTTGCAGCTTTCACATGGATAATACTTTCCTCCGCTCTCATTTCGCAGCTTCCCTATACTGTTTTTATCCACCTTTTTAATTGACAGACGAATATGCGTACAGTTTTTATCCTTATGATAAACACTCCCATTTACCGTTACATATACTTCATTATCACTGCTTTCACTGTCAGTATTATACAGACTTCCCTCTCTGCCCGTCCACGCCCGAAAATACCCTCTTTGTATTACCGGAATCTCTTTTAATGCAAATACGGCAATCGGAAACTTCAATCGATAGTTTACTCTCAGGTCAATAATATCTTCTTTTTCCAAAAACGAAGATCCCGACAGATGAATACCATCTGCACCATTTTTCAGTACCGTAGTATCTACTCCGGTTTCGTTTATTTTCTCAATAATTTTTCCTTTTGCATAAGCTGTTGAAAGATTACCGGTCACCAGTTGACTAATTTCACTGCCGGCATCAATCCCAAGGGTTTGCTGCGCATAGGCATAAACTGCCAGCTCTTTCCCCGTTTCCAGAATTCCTGCTGAAATTGCCCCGGAAATCCCGACCGCTGCAAAAAAATACATAACTGCTAAAACCGCATATAAAAACAGAGGCAGAATACAAGCAGCTTCTACTGTCAGACTGGCATGTCCGGGGATAAACAGGGATATTCTTTCCAGACATACCGGACAGGTGTGTTTTAATCTTACCGGGAGAGCTTTTTTATCCTTTCTATTATTTAATTGAGGTATATCTGAAAAGAACATCTCTATCCACCCCCTTAATATCCAAATCTTCCATACACGTTATAGCGAATGCTCCTATTCTCAATTCCCAAAAATCCGCCTGGCACACACAAAAATACAGGTGCTATACGAAAACTCACTTCTGCTTCTATTTTTGCTACACAGGCATCCGCACGAAACCCGGCAGTCTCCTTCTTTTCACGCAGGTTACCTTCCACCATATCCAGTGCTCTCATAGAATAATTGTCTTTTCCACATAAGCAGAGTAAAAGACGTAAATAATCCACATAATCCTGCCCCTGTCCACCACCCTGATCACATTCTTCCAATATTTCCGTAAGATTTGCCAAATTATCCAGAGATAATTTCCAACTGTCTGCTGTTTTTACGAAAGGTACCTTTCCACCTGCAAGCAACGTTCTCACATCTAGCAGACTCTCACCATATGCCCATGCCAGCAAAAGCGCCATTTGTGTTACCGCTGCCAAACCCGGTACAGCCAAGGCACCTGTCAGGGTTGTTGCCAAAATCAATGCTTGTTCCCGCATATCTGCATTCCCCATTGCATAGAGAAAATTTGCCCCTTCCCTCATTAGCAGCAATCGGTTTACTATTGCTTTTAAATTTTCCCTGTCACTTTCTTTCCCCATAAGTATGTACTCCAATTGATAATCCAGCGAACCGGAATTTATTTTATCTACAGCATTTTGAAAATGATCCAGTAAATATTCCTGAAACAATCCATCCGCAATCACGCCGTTTTGCTCCTTTTTTATTTCCATATTTCCAACAGCAATGGAGCGTCCTGATGGCATTACTGCTTTTTCTATTTCCTTGACTGAAATATCATCCGTATTTTTAACAACAAGCTCCAATATTCCCATCTCTTTCATCTGCTTTATAATTTCTAATGGATTTTCAACTTTTTCACTACTCTGTTTTTCCGGTACCGCAACGGACCCCTGATTTTCAGTATCTCCTTCTGCCTCTCGATTTTCAGTTTCTTCTGTTGCCTGTATCTCATTAAGTTCTTTCATACTTTGTATATTCTGTTTGTCATTTTCTTCATATGCCTTTCCGTCATCTTCTTGCTTTTTGGCCTCCTGATCGTTTTTCATTATCTTTTGTACTGCTTGACTTCCCAGATTTTCTTTTAGATTGGTCACAACCTGCTGATAAAATACACTTCCCTTATCATCTGTGGCTAAAGCATATCCGGTTATGTTTCCTTCTTCTATTTGTATTGGATACATCTGAAAACTCCTGTCAGCCTCTATCCCTTTATAGGGACTCAGATTATAGGATGTCCATTCCTGCACACGCTGATTAACCCGGTCTATTTCAAATTCTCCCGTCCCATAAGCACCATCTACAAAAAATACATCATATTCTGCTAAAAGTGTTTTTTCATATTCTCCAAATAGATCGAATAAACCAACATCTACCGCTGCTGCAGCCACTGCCTGTGCTCCCTGCACCCTGGCAGACTCCGCCAGAGTACAGACAAGGGACAGCAGCAGCACGCTGATCAGGCTTAAAAATACTGTAATTGCCCCTTTTTGTCCGTATCTGATAATCATCCCTCCTTTCTCATCTGTAAAAAATTGTTTTATCAGACGCCATTGCTCTGACTTGTAATCTTGCTGAAAATACTGTTTACCAGACTGGTAAGCTGTTTTTTAAAGATAATGACCAAACCTATAAGAACTACGAGAATCAAAATTACTTCCACTACTCCAATACCATCTTCTTCCTGCAGAAAAGCTCTTACATGGTTCATACTTATTCACCTCCTTTCAAACACGCGGTAAAATTTTGACGCTGCCTTCAAAAGCTCAGGAACGCAGGTACCATTAGAATAACCAGAACGATCAGCAGCATCAACATCATTGGAATCAGAAGTTTTGTTCCAGCTTCTTCCCCCAGCCTTCTTGCTTCGTTCTTTCGTTCCTCCATGCCAATCAGCATTTCTGTTTCCAAAAGTGCAATCAATCCCTTAGATCCTTTTTTTAAATTTTGAGATAGGATAGATCCCAGTTTGACATAGCAAATTAACTGGCAGCGTCTTCCAAATCGCTCATATGCACTTGCCTCTGCCACACCGGTCTGCATCTCGTAATACGCACACAGCAGCTCTTCATATGCATAATGCATCTCCTTTCCTCTATGTTCTTTGTATTCCAACGCTACTTTCGTCACTGCCACTTTAATAGTAAGACCTGCTCCCAGCAGCATATTAATTTTTAAGAGTAATTCCGGATAATCCAAAACCAACTGACGCTTTCTGCTTTCCACTTTTTTCTTAACTTCCTGGCTGCTTCTCACCAGGATAACGACTGCAATGACACAGCATAAAACAATCAATGTAAGTCCAACAGATGTCTTTTCTTTAGCCCAATGAATACTCTTTCCTTCTACTTCTGATGGCAGCACAAGTACCGGTTCATGAGCAGACGACTCATCTGCTGCCGCAACTTCCTCCTGTATGGCCGCTAAATAAGCTTCGGCCTCTGTCTGAACCGGAGGATACACATGTACATACAAAGTATACTCCGCCTCCTGTTCCTGGCATTTCAACGCTGCACGCATTTCTACCAATTCTCCTCCTTCTTTCGGTTCTTTCATGATTTCACCTCTGCTGTCTATGATATCGGCAGGCATCGAAAACCATTCTATTGAAACCAATCCATTTTCCATAGAAGACGGAAGCGAAAGACTGCTTCTGACTTCATCCAAAGATTCATTGTTATTCAGTATCATACTGTCAAGTTCATTCATTAGACGTTGAAACAAACTTTCAAGTTCTTCCATAGTTAATTTTCGCTCATTAACCTGAACCGGTATCAATGTTTGCTCTGTCTCACCTTCAATATATGCCTCAAGCTCTGTTTCCCGCTTCCCCTCTCCATAGTTCGGCCGCTGCAGGCGGTTGTCAACGATCCATTGACTCCCTTCTCCCAAAATCACATCTGCCAGCAGAGAAATTCCTGTCCCCCAGAATAATATGGCAAAGAAAACCGATAATTTTTTTGCATAGAATTCCTTAACCCCTTCTTGTCTTTGTCCGGGTGAAAGAGCCGCCAGTTCCTGTTCTAATTTATGTGCATTTCTAACGAACTTTTCAATGGGAATAAGTGAAATAATCCAACTGCTGAATCGATAAAACGGTTTCATGATTTTATTCATATTCACACCTCTATATCTACAATCTTTCTTCCTAAAAGCCAGGAAATCAAATAAACTGCAAGACATATACTCATTACTAAAATTCCAAGTATATTATGGTACATTACATTTAAAAAACCCGGTGAAGCTAAATCAATATAAATTAATATCAAAAAGGGTATCAGACTCATAATATTTTGTTCCAATCGCTTTGAAGCAATGCAAACCTCAATTTCTCGCTTTGTTTCTTCCTTTTGGTGGATTGCGGCTGCCGTATGCCGGATAATCGCATTAAAATCTCCACCGGACCTTTTAGCCGCAGATAATACTTCTGCAAAATTATATATATCTTCAATACCGCTGCGTCTGCCCAAATCCAGCAGCAAGTCTTCCAGATTCTGATTCATGCTTAACCGAGTCACAATATATCTGAATTCTCTGACAATCATGGTCTCCGGTTCATAAACCTTCTTCAACTCCTTCAACGCTTCTCCAAATGCATTTTCTATGGAATAACCGGCTGTCAATGCTGTAGACACCCCTTGCATTCCGCTCAGAAATTCTGCTGTCAATCTTTGTTTCCTCTTTTTAATCAATTGTTTTTTCTGCTCCTTTATGTAAAATAAAATACCTGGAATAAATACCAATACGGCTATCCATGAGTGATAAAAAACTATGCTGATTCCAATATCTATAATCAGATAAATCATGATATAAAGTATCCATTCTTTCAAAGAAAATTGATATTTATGATAATCCATAAGCTTTCATCACTCCCAGACTCCGGCACGAAGCAGTTTTTGACTATTTGTCAGAGGTTCTCTTTTTACTAGTTTTCCGCTAAATTCCTCGCCTCCCTTTCCTTTATCTTCTAAAAATTCAAAAAGCGTTCTGGTACAAATCTCTTCTGTTTCATGCCGATATCCTGTGATTTCTAATATTTCCAATACTTTTCTGCTGCGGTCCCGCATGCGTCCTAAGTGAATCATAATATCGATTCCTGAGGCGATCTGCCTGCGTATAGCAGACACCGGCAGTTCTAATCCCATCAATACCATAGTTTCTAAACGTGAAAGCATGTCTCTTGGACTATTCCCGTGACCGGTGCTCAGTGAGCCGTCATGTCCGGTATTCAGGCTCTGCAGCATATCTATGGCCTCCTCGCCCCTGACTTCTCCCACGATAATGCGATCCGGCCGCATACGTAAACTCGTTTTAATCAAATCCCGTATCGTAATTTCATATTCTCCCTCCGTATTTCCTTTTCGCGCCTCCATACGTACTAAATTTTCTACCCCCATTATCTGTAATTCTGCGTTGTCTTCAATTGTTACAATACGCTCTGATTTTGGAATATAATCAGAAAGAGCATTCAAAAAGGTAGTTTTACCTGACCCGGTTCCTCCGCTGATAAAAATATTGTATCCGGATATCACCAACTTCTTCATAAAGTCAACTACTTCCTGCGTTACTGTCCCCCATGCAATCAATTCCTCCATCGTGATTGGCTGATCAGGAAAACGCCGAATCGTCACAATTGGTCCACCCAGCGCAATTGGTGCAAGCACTACATTTACTCTTGCTCCATTTTCCAGTCTGGCATCTACAATCGGCACAGATTCATTTACGATGCGGTTGCATCTGCCTGCAATCTGCTGTACAATATCCTCCAGTTTTTCTTTTGATGAAATGCGCCTTTTCCATTTACTTAAGGCACCTCTTCTTTCTATAAAAATACCTTCCGTTCCATTAATCATAATTTCTGTTATGGTATCATCATCAATTAACTCCTGTAATAAATCCAGCTTTCTGATTCCATTAAACAACTCCTTCCTCAATTGGCTTCTTTGCAGCAGACTCATATATTTTTCCTTACTTTTTTTCATGATCAAAGTGTCAATTTCCTCATATATTTCATCATCACTAATTTCGGTTGTTTGATCTATACGCTCCAGAAGCTCCTTTTTCATATTACGAATCAGAGATTCTTTATCTATCATTTTTCTCCTCCTCACGAATCAGTTTTCTGACAAAATCACCCAGTTCACCCCAAATAAGCTGCTCCACATAACATTCTCTGTTTCCGAAGCTGTTATGGAATGGCATCTTCAGCTTTTTCGTCTTCCCCAAAATTTCTTCATATTCTCCGATTCGCAGCACAGATTCATATTGTTCCAGTTTTGCGATGGAAATACTATCTTCTCTAACCGGCATATAAATACGGTCGCATCGGTTTATAAGTTCATAAAGTTCGTCCACCAGGTCGCCAAAATCTATAATGATCGTGTCATAGGTACTATAAATTTGAATCTGCTCCAACAGCATTAACCATTCATTCAAAGTAACACTTCGAATATCCTGTGGTGAAAATACAGGCGGTATATAATCCAGATTGCCCAGATTATGCACCATTGCGCTTAATTTGTAGATCAAATTACCACTATCTTGTCTTGCAAAATACATTAAATCTGAAATATTTGATTGAAATTCTTTTCCCATCAGGGATTCAAATCCGGCATAATCCTCCAAATTAATATACAGAACCGCTTTCTCTTTCGCCAAAATCTGTCCAAGAGTCAATGCAAAAGATGTTTTAAGCGTCCGCTTGATTGGTGAATATACTCCCAGAATTTCTACCTTTTTCTTGAGCAGGAGCTGTGGAGACGGCGCTTTTTCTGCGGCATAAAGATCCATAACCTCTGCAATAAGGCTGTCTGATGCCTGATATTTATAAATCGCAGGATATTCAGAAAGCTCTTCAATTAACTCCCCTTCTGACAAAATCATGATTCTGCCTATAGGTAATTCCTTTACTTCATTACACATTGCCTGTGCTGAAATAAGCAGTAGTTCAATATCCTGTTCTTTGGCAAAGGAACTTAAACTCTTAACACTGGTAAATGCCTGTATTTCAAAACCGGAGCCCTGCTTTTCGTAAATATACTCCATAAGGTTATAAGCATACGACGTTTCCAAATCGCACACTGCAAAAATATTCTTTTTCAATAAATCCCTCCTATATATAAAATTACACTTATCAAAATAGGAATACTAAAATAGAAATGGCTGTCTGATTCCTCTACTTTCCGATAAGGTCTCCACTCCTTTGTTTCTGAATAATTTTGAAAATAACTGATAAAATACCGGATACGACGTTTTAAATTGCGTCGCTTTAGAACAAGGATCATAGAAATGATTCCTCCTGCCAGAATCGCAGCTGCTATACATGAAAATATTGCGGAGGCTCCCATGAATCCTCCTAATACAGCCAACAATTTAATATCGCCGGCTCCCAGCATCCGAAAGAAAAAAAGAACTGCCAATAATAACACCGGCACAGCTGCTCCTCCCAGAAATACCAGCAGACCCGGTATTCCTTTATCTGCCGTCTGGTAATTCCATCCAATCACAAATCCTGTCACAATCAGTGCATTGGGAATCTTTCCTTTCCAGATATCAGTAATGACAGCTGTAATTGAAATACATAATATCAATGCATGCTGCATATATCACCTCACTTTGATTAATTTTTTTCTTTGAATCAGTTGGCCGAAACAGCCTGAGATTTTTATAGAATTTAAGAAGTAAGATGATTATAACTCTTTTGTTTCCTGTTGTCTACAGAATGTGATGATATTATTTATTTTTAGTGATTTTTAATAAGACTAAGGGAGAATCTACTATATATATAAACTTATTCATTTTTTAGTACTTTTGACGAAATATTTCGTACAGTATTTTAATTAATTTACAACTATTGACAAAAAAATTGACAACCGTTATACTATGTTCAGTAATTAGCAACGGTGCTAGAGCTTTGTCTCAGGCACCGTTAACATTGCCAAAGAAAAAATTCGGCGAGTCGCCGGCCGTAAAAAGGGACAGCCGTACATATTACCGAAAATATGCCACCTTCCAACTCGGTTTTACATAGTGCGGTAAAATGGAGGTTATGATGGATAAAAATGCAAAAAAAAGTTCGAGTGTGGATCTTGATTATTCCCTCGAAGCTGTACCACAGAATTCTTCTGAACGGAAAGGATTTTGGGGATTATTTGTTGTCATGCTGGGCTTTACCTTTTTCTCAGCCAGTATGAGCGTTGGTGCCAATATGGCCAATGGACTGAACTTTTCTGACTTTGTAAAAGCAATTATGATCGGCGGTATCATTTTAAGTGTTTATACCGGTCTTCTGGCCTATGTGGGTTCCGCTACCGGATTGAGTATGGATCTGCTGGCACGTCGTTCTTTCGGTTCCATTGGTTCCTATCTTCCTTCCGCACTGATCAGCTTTACACAAATCGGCTGGTTTGGTGTAGGAGCTGCAATGTTTGCTTATCCTGTTTCGGAGCTGACCGGGTTAAATCCCTGGATTTTCATTATAATCGTCGGTGCATTGATGACCACTTCCGCCTATTTTGGTATGAAAGGTCTTACCATAGTCAGTTTTATCTCAGTTCCCCTCATTACCATACTAGGCGTATACTCCATGACATTAGCCATAAGCAGCGGCGGTGGTCTGATTGCCATGTTTGATAAATCGCAAGGCAATATGACCCTGTTTGCGGCAGTTGGCATGGTAGTCGGCTCTTTCATAAGCGGCGGTACCGCTACTCCGAATTTTGTCCGGTTTTCCAAGACAAAAAAAATCGCTGTAGTAACCACCATAATTGCCTTTTTCCTGGGAAACAGTCTAATGTTTTTATTTGGTGCCGTTGGCGGAGCATTTACCGGAAAAGAAGACATTTTTTACGTAATGATAGCACAGGGACTTACGATACTTGCTATTCTTGTCTTGGGGGCCAACATCTGGACCACCAATGACAACGCCTTGTACTCTTCGGCGCTTGGCCTTTCTAATATTACCAAAATACGAAAAAAACCTATGACTCTTGCAGCAGGTGCAATAGGAACGCTGTTAGCTGTCTGGCTTTACAATAATTTTGTCAGCTGGCTTTCATTGCTGAACGCTACTCTGCCACCGGTGGGCGCTATTTTAGTGATGGATTATTTCTTACATAAGGAAAACTATAAATCCGACTCAGAACCTGTATGCAAGATCAACCCGGCTGCTATTGTGGGTGTTGTAGCAGGTGCACTGACAGCTAATTTTCTTAAATGGGGAATTGCCTCTATCAACGCCATGGTTGTTGCAATCGTCTGCTATTTGATCGGCGAAGCGATAAGAACTAAAAAATAAGGAGAAACTAAATATGCTGCTTAAAAATTTATTTATCGAAAATGCGAAGGAAGCTGTAGATATTCGTATTGAAGATGGTCGATTCACAGCTATCGAAGCAGTCCTTACACCTCTTGCCGATGAAGAGATACTGGATCTGGAAGGCAAACTGGCATTGCCGCCATTTGTAGAATCCCATGTACACCTGGATACCTGCCTGACAGCAGGAGATCCCTGCTGGAATTTGAGCGGTACTCTTTTTGAAGGAATTGAATGCTGGTCTAAAAGAAAGGAAAAGCTGTCAAAAGCAGATGTGAAGGAAAGGGTCAATAAAGTTGTCCGAATGCAGGCTGGGAAAGGCATACAGCATATACGTACTCACGTAGATGTGACAGATCCGACACTGGTCGCTTTGGAAGCAATGTTAGAACTTCGAGATGAATTACGTGATTTTGTGGACATTCAAATCGTAGCATTTCCACAGGAAGGAATACTCTCGTATCCTAACGGAAAAGCTCTGATGGAACAGGCTGTTACAATGGGTGCCGATTGTGTGGGCGCTATTCCTCACTTTGAATTTACTCGGGAATACGGCGTGGAATCTTTAAATTTTGCTATGAATCTGGCTGAAAAATATGATAAGCTTGTAGATGTTCACTGTGATGAAATCGATGACCCCGCCTCAAGAGGACTGGAGACTCTGGCCGCACGAGCTTTGGAAAGCGGCATGAAAGACCGGGTAACCGCCAGTCATACTACTGCAATGCATTCCTATGATAACGCTTATACGTATAAACTGTTCCGCCTTTTGTCCATGAGCGACATTAATTTTGTTGCGAATCCACTGGTAAATACGCATTTACAAGGCCGTATGGATACCTATCCAAAACGCCGGGGAATCACCCGGGTAAAGGAGCTCTTAGCCAACGGCAATAACGTTTCTCTGGGACATGATGATATTTTTGATCCCTGGTATCCTCTGGGTACCGGAAATATGATGGATGTGGCATTTATGGCTTTGCATGTCTGTCAGATGATGGGATATGAGGACATCATGAACAGCTATAGAATGATCACTACAAACGCAGCGAAAACTCTGCATCTGGAGGATACCTATGGCATAAAGACCGGAAATCCTGCAAACCTTGTAATATTAGATGCACCGGATTTTTATCAGGCGCTAAACAACCGTTCAGCGGTATTATACTCCTGGAGGCAGGGGCGGCTGATTGCTTCAACAAATCCTGCTCAATCCAATGTTAATTTTTAATGAATATTCGAAGGAACTGTCGTGAAATATCCTCGCCAATTCATGCCGGTTATTTCGCGACAGTTCCTAAATATAAAAGCAGGTGCAAGTTTTATAAAAACTTACACCCGGCAATACCATACAACAACGCAACCCCCGGAACACCCAATGCTCCGGCTGCTATCACACTGACAGGATTAAGACCTACACTGATATTGACATCTGCTTTTGCCAAAACTTGGTTTGTTACTAATATAAGAGCTACTCCCATAACCATACGTATTACAAAATTCATCAATATTTCTTTTTTCTTTCGCCATCCTGCAATACACAAGACCAGCACACAGGCAACTGCCATCCAAATGATCCCCTGTCCAAGTTCCATATATCATTCCTTATTCAGGTTTCTTATTTAACTATATGCGGTGAAACATACTATTATTACATTCAGGTTCAAATACGCCTTAGCGTATTTGCTGGGGCTGTCGGGAAACTAATATTTATTTAATAAGATGAATAAAGACCATGCAATTTTCAGACTTTGTTGCTGAATTTATGCATGGTCTTTGTATATTGGAGTTGTTTTATGCATTTCCCGATGACCTCTTTGCTGGGGGCGGCGCATCCGCTCTGCTGACATTCAAGATAAATAATAGTTTTTAAAATGTAAATACCGCCACCCCATAAGCCGGAAGTTCATACGCAAAAGAATAGCTTTTTCCATCGCAGCCTTTTTTGACCGCCCTGTAAATCTCAGGCTTTTCTTTTCCGCTTCCGCCAAATTCACCGGCATCACTATTCAAAATCAAACGATACTGCTTGCACTTGGGAACCCCTATACGGAAATCCGGTCTTGCTATCGGTGTGAAATTCATCACAAATAACAAATTACTTTTTCCGTCTTTTGAATGTCGGACAAAGCTGAAAATACTTCTGACATCATCATCCGCATTGATCCATTCAAATCCGCAGGCTTGCGTATCCGCACTGTATAATGCCGGAGCTTTCTTATATAAATGAAGCAGTGCTTTTACATAATTTTGCAGCCTCTGGTGTTTTTCTTCACTTAACAAATACCAGTCCAGTTCGCGTTCTTCACTCCACTCCTGAATCTGAGCAAAATCCTGTCCCATAAATAGCAGTTTTTTACCGGGATGTCCCATCATAAAGGAATATCCGACTTTCAAATTTGCAAATTTATCATCGTATGTCCCCGGCATCTTTTGAATCATTGAGCACTTAAGATGTACTACCTCATCATGAGACAATACTAATAAATATTTTTCCGAATAAGCATACGTCATAGAAAATGTCATTTTATGATGATTGTATTTTCTAAAATAGGGATCTAATTTCATATATTCCAGGAAATCATTCATCCAACCCATATTCCATTTTAATGAAAATCCCAGTCCATCGCATTCCAACTCACCGGTTACAAAAGGCCATGCGGTAGATTCCTCCGCAATCATCATTGCTCCATGATTTCTTCCGAGAACCACACTGTTCAAATGTTTTAAAAATTCAATTGCCTCCAGATTTTTATTTCCGCCAAATTGATTTGGAACCCATTGACCATCCTCTTTTCCATAATCCAGATAGAGCATGGAAGCCACGGCATCCACCCTCAACCCATCCACATGAAACTGCTCTATCCAAAAGAGCGCATTGGCAATTAGAAAATTCTTCACTTCATTCTTACTAAAGTCAAAGATCTTAGTCCCCCAGTCCGGATGCTCTCCCTTTCTGCTATCTGCATACTCAAAAACACAAGTTCCATCAAATTCTGCCAATCCATGGGCATCCTTAGGAAAATGAGCCGGAACCCAATCTAAAATAACTCCGATTTTATTTTTATGAAGATAGTTTACTAAATACATAAAATCCGCCGGAGAACCATAACGGGAGGTAGGTGCATAATACCCGGTTACCTGATATCCCCATGACCCATCGAAGGGATGTTCTGCAATTCCCATCAATTCCACATGAGTATACCCCATCTCCTTCACATAATCTGTCAGTGAATGCGCCAACTCTTTATAATTGTAAAATCCCTCCTGATTTTCCGGAGTACTTTGATGCTTCTTCCATGAACCGGGATGCACTTCATAAATAGAAATCGGCATAGAATCTATATCCTGCTGCTCCCGCATCTTTATCCAGGCGCCGTCACCCCACACAAAGTTTGTAATATCTGCCACCTTAGAAGCCGTTCCCGGTCGTATTTCAGCAGAATTAGCAAATGGATCTGCTTTATATAAGCTTCTTCCATCCTTTGTTACAATGAAGAATTTGTAAATATCACCAACATTTACACCCGGAAGAAAAATTTCATAGATCCCCAGTGGATTTAATCTTTTCATCGGATGGCTCACTTCATTCCAGGCATTAAAATCTCCTATCAGATTTACCTTTTTTGCGTTCGGAGCCCATACCGCAAAATATACACCATACTTTCCATCCTTTGTTACTTTATGAGCACCTAATTTTTTATAAATTTCATAATTCGTACCTTGTCCAAATAAGTATTGATCCAATTCTCCTATCCGCCAGGGTTCTATTGGATGGTTCACCTTATTGATTTTCTCTTTCTCAGTCATAAGCCACCTCTAATTTATATTTATTATCATGCTTCCACATGCTTCAAGTTCTAACTCAATACATCCGTTTTTTATAGAAATGTTCTCTTTCGTCAGTGCATCTTCACATATACCTGCATCTAAAAAAAGCGGTATCGATATCCTTGCCGGTTTCTCATCATTATTGACTACTGTCAAAACTGCCTTTTCTCCTAAAATACGTGCAAACGCATACTGCCGGTTGGTCAAAACTAATTCTTTATATCTTCCCTCTGCCAATACAGGGTTTTCTTTTCTTAACCGACCCAGCCGCCTGATATAATCCGTAAGTTTGGGATGCGGATTCATTTTTTTCATTTTATCCAGATTCAATTGCGAACGGAGTTCATCATCTGACGGACCTTTCTTGATACCCTCCACGCCCCATTCCCCACCATAGTAAAGAGAAGGAATACCGGGAAGTGTATAAAGCAAGGTATAAACAGGAAAAACATGCCCTTTATTTTTAAGTTTACTCATAATACGGTCTACATCATGATTGTCCACAAAGCTATACAACGTTTTACCCTTATACAAACCTCCGGCTTCATCAAACTGCCGCCTTATAGTATGAGCAATTTCAAAATAGTTGTGGTCATTATGACCTGAATACAATCCTTTGTGAAGCTCGTAATTTGTGACAGAATGGAGCATTTGGTCACCAATCCATCTTCCGTAATCACCATGAATCACTTCGCCCATCAACCAGAAATCTTTCTTTTCTTTCCCGGTAATACAACGCATCTCTTTCATAAAATCAAAATCCAGGCAATCCGCACAATCCAAACGGATTCCATCAATATCAAACTCCCTGATCCAAAATCTTATCACATCAAGCAAATAGTCCCTGACCTTTTGCTCGCGAAGATTCAGGTTCACCAGCTCATAACAGTTTCTCCACGCCTCATAGCCAAATCCATCATTATAAGGCGAATTCCACTCAAGATTCACTCCCTTATACCATTTCCAGTAATCGGAACTCTGACGGTTTTTCTGAATATCCTGAAAAGCAAAAAATTCTCTCCCCGTATGATTAAATACCCCGTCTACAACGATCTTAATACCTGCTTCATGGGCAAGCCTTACAAATTCTTTAAAATCTTCATTCTCTCCCAACCGTTTATCAATCAACATGTAATCTCTTGTATCATAACCATGAGTCGTTGATTCAAACAAAGGACCAATATAAATAGCTGTACATCCCATCTCCTTTATATGTAAAATCCATTGAAACAAGTCTCTCAAGCGATGAGTCACCTTCTGCTCTTTATTCTCCTTCGGTGCTCCCAGCATCCCAAGAGGATAAATGTGATAAAAAACAGCCTCCTGATACCATATACCCATATTCTACCTCCATTTTCAAAAAATATGTTATTCCTTACGAATAAATTCCATACATAAACTGTCTTACCAATTCCTGTATCGCTTCACCATTTACAGCAATTTCTTCTTCCTTCTCACATGCCAGCAAAATATAATGATTAATAATCCCTATAAATCCAATCGCAAACTGCTCTTGTCTTCCATTCATATTTCCCAGTTCACCAGACGCTTCTTCAAATACATTGACTATAATCTTATAAAAATCCAAAATAACAGGTCTGACAGCCCCATAAGCTTCATTCTCTTTCGCAGAATAAAAAAGCGCCATCATAAGCATATACTCCTTACGATTATGAATCACTATATCTATATAAACCTCTGCCAGACGACACAAAGTATTCGGAACATTCCCGTCATATCCGGCTGCAGATCTTATCTTATCTTTAATCAACTCATAACGTGTATTTAAAAGCGTTTCTAAAAGACCCAATTTACTTCCAAAATAATAATATAAGGTAGGTTTCGTAATACCTGCCTTCTCCACAATCTCCTGAACACTTACCGCATCATACCCTCTTGCATAAAAAAGATCTAATGCACACTGTAAAATTTTTTCTTTATTTTCCATCTGATTCTCCTTATATTTTCATTATACCGTTCGGTATATACCTTTGTCAAGTTACAATATATAAAATCGAGTTTATACATGTTGGCTATTAAGACGCCACCGTGGGAGACAATATGCTTCACGCAAACAATCAAAGGGCGCCTTAGCGGCGGCGAAATCCACTGCCTACGCAGACCTCGGCGGCCAGGCTTTCCTGGGCGTCGAATTGGTCGAAGTTGGCAGTTAGTTCGCCAGAGCGTTGCCCTGTTTGCGTGAAGCATATTGTCTCCCACGGTGGCGTCCTGATAACCAATATCCATAAACCCGCACTTAAAAAAATAAACCCTCCAACCCTGTTCTCACAAAATCAGAAGGCATATTTCTATTTAAAATCCTTTTCATATAATATAATCCGGTCATCCTCATCATAACGTTTCTTCGATAGAATCATCCCCAATTTCCTAAACCCTATCCTTTCAGAACGCTTTATGGCTTTATCAATAATCTCTTTAACATCATAAATATTCACAGGATGATCCGGAGACTGCATTTCCCCGATGCGGTTGTATAACTCCAATGTTGCCATATCATCAATCTTATAATCCTCATCATATGCATAAGTTTTACCAAAAGAAACCAGTTCATCATTCGTATAAACAGGAACAATAATTTCAGAAGTAAATTTCTCAGCAAACTCAGAATGACGATCAAAAAGTTCTTTTAAGCGTTTACTCTCATCCTCCAATATAACCAGCAAACCATCGGTTTTGAATTCCATAGCCTTAGACATTATCTTAACTACTTTATCTTCCAAATCACAAGCTTCCTCAATAATCAAAGTTCCCCCTGCAATCTTAGCTACTGTGGCAGGAATATCTTTTTTGTTGAATTCTTTTGCATCTATCCTGGCAACTCTGGCTGCACTTTCACCCTTTAATTTACTAAACATTTTTGCAAATTGAATCCCTAACGTAGTACGACCGCTTCCAAAGGAGCCGGTGATTACAATATTCCCGCTTCTGGATGTCTTATCCTTTTTAACTTTATCTTTAATATCATAAAGTGCGGATGCAATTTGCTCTTCCATTCCCTGAATTGCTGCAAAAAAAGAAAATATGTACTGTTCATCCAATGTCAATTTAAGCTGTTCTTTTACTTCAAAAATCTTTTCCTGCTTCACCTCTGGTTTGGTACTTGGTCTGGTACTTGATTCGATACTCGGTTTCATATCAGAAACACCTGCTGCTGCTTCAACCGCTTGTGAAAGGTCTATCGTCTTATAGGGATCGGAATTACTTTCATCTGCAGGCTGTACAGATTCTTCCTTTTTTCCCATTGCCATGGAAGTTAACACATCATCTATGGTTATCTGTCCTTCCATTTCCTCATCATCTTCATCATCAGAACCAATACGATCCTCTTCCGCGTCATTACTTTCTAAAGAAAATACATTATCATTCATCGGTTCTATAATTTCTGTATCATTTTCTTTCTTTGCTATTACTGATACAATATCATGCATACTTTTTGCCAGTTCCTGCTGCAAATCCTCCACATCAAATATGGAAGCCCCTGCATCTCCTGTAACCGGTTTTTTCATATTACTCTCAACATCTGGTATGGAAATCGTGTCATCCCATGCCTCATGCTGCGTATCCTCTTTTGGTTCTGCTGCATGCTGGCTTACCGCCTGTGCCAATTCCCGCTGTGTTTCCGTAATGATATTATCTGTTATTGCCTCTTCTTGCGAAGCAGGCATCCCTTCCAGAATAACCTTTTCCAATTCAGGAATCTGATCTTCAACCATAGATGGATTTTTCATTGCAGGATCATTCCTATGGTTATAAATAGTCTGCTGCATAGGTGTTAAATCGGTAACTGATTTTTTCAGCTCCAATGCCTTAATTACATACTCACCTTGCCGGAACCACAATATTAGATCATCGCAGGCATCAATACTTTTTTTAGTTTTCCCTGCCTCAAGGTAAAGCTTTGCCAACTCATAACTCCAATGTTCCGTATATTCGATATCCTTATATTCTTCCAGAATCTGAATCTGTTCTTCTAAAGAAGAACCTCTGCCACGATAAATCTTATATTTCAAAATATATCTGGTCGTATCTTTCGGTGCCGCATTTACAAATTCACCATAGTATTCTACCGCCTCATCAAACTCCTTACGTTTGATCGCAACCTCTGTCAGACGGTATAATATAATACGGCTAATTTGGGAACTCTGATATGCCCGCAGCAAAATCTCTTTGCTTTCTTCCAGTCGGTCAACTGCTTCATAAATTTCACTGACCATGCACAATGTTCTGATATTACGGATGCGTTTCCAATCAATCGTATCTGCTATTTTAACCGCACCTTCATAGTCTTTACGTTTCATTAATTTATGTATTTCTTCTAACTTCAGATTATATTCATTCTTATCCACATTTCCACCCCTTATTGAATAATTAATTTAAGTTTATCATACCTTAATTTTTCTGTCAAAGAGATATTATAGGAAATAAAAAACAGCCGCTATTTTTTCATAACGGCTGTCATATATTTAGTTTTAAATTTTATCTATATATTAATCGGAGGTTCTTCCTCAGTTTCCTGCTATTTATATTTAAATGTTCCTAACATTATAATAATATAAATGCTTTATTCAAAGCTTTTGACAGATATTTTACGTAAATATTTATCTTTCATACGTTCTTCTATATAAGTTCTCTTGATATTAAATTTAAATTAATTATAATTCTTTACCTTTGATTGTTATACAAATTACTAATATTTTTTAAATTTTTTTTGAAATTTAAAATCTTTGAACTTTTGTGGTTTCCTTCAATATGGTGACTTATTTTCTTTATCCATTTTTCCAGTATTTTTCTCTCCGATTATTTTCATTATACGATGATTGCTGGAAATTTATATGTGATAAAGGTCTTTTACGCAGGAAACATTTGTCACACCACTTTCATATTGAACTGTTTTACACTCTGATATGTCCACTGGAATCGACCTCCTTCTTTCAAAATATTTTTTATCTTTTCAACAAACACGATGTCTTAAATATTATTATTAAGCTTTCTCATCACCTAACATATAAAAATGTATTTTATTTAAGTACATGTTTTGTTGTTGAAATCATCATACCACCTGCCTTTTTATTTGTCAACACTATTTTTAATTTTTAATAAAAATAATATTTACTTTTAATTTAATTTTAATTGAATACATTTATTTTGTATTATTCAAAAAAGAGTCTGACTAATGGTTTTAGTTATCAAAATTTACTTCTACGCCATAGAGCGCACGCTCATCCAAATATTGCGCAAACGTTTTTGTTTTTTTCTTTTCTTCATAGTCCTCCGACCAGTAATAGCCTTTTAATTCATCCATATATTCAATATAATCACACAAGTATACATATACGGTACTGGTATCTCTGCCATACACCTGGTACATATCTGTGACATCTCCCTGATAATCCAATAAATCACCATTTTTATCACATATTACTAAGAAACAATCATAATTCAATTTATCCTGAGGAATAATTTCAGTTGCTGTAATTTCATATGGCGTTTTTTCCACACTACTGATTCCTACACCAATTTCATTTGTATCATTTACTTCTACCGTCTGTGTTTTTGAACGATCTATTTCTACATTAAACTGAAAATTCCATTCACCTTCATATATTTTTCTGATTGGATCAGAAATAGTCCTTTCATTTCCATCCGGGCCTATTTCCGTCGACTCTTCCGTTTCAAATAATTCATCCCATAGCTGAGATATCTTTAAGTCATACGTAAAGCTATCCGGTACTTCTATAGGTTCTTCTGCTTCAGGAAATGCTTCTTTTATTTTCAAATTAACCTCATCTCCCCTTGCAACAGCCTCCTCGGCACTAATGCCTTCCTCAAAAACTTCTTCGTAAGATATCCCGACAGCTTCCAGTTCTTCATTTGTAGGCCAATAACTAAGATTTGAAATATCTATACGCATAATTCCGGCAAATGTATGTTTATCTACAAATTCCCCTTCCAAATAATATCCACTGACATCATTTTCATAAAAACTGACTCTTCCTTCGCTCATAACCTCCAACCGGTCATAATCAAGTATATAACCTTCCATATTTTCAGTTTTCACAAAATCATCCGGAAACTCTTCTTCATTATATATACTCATAGCCAAATACATAGCTTTACTGTTGTAATATACCTCTGAAACTGTAATTGTAATGCCATTGGAAGTTTGCACATAATTGCTGTCTGATACGCTATTTGAAGTTTCCCCATCATCTAAAGTTTCTTCTTCTGTTACCAGTTTTTTTGCTGCCGAACTGAAATTTCCTTTATAACTAACCTTTTCTTCCACATTTGAAAATATATTTCCAATTAAAGGAATCTTTCCTGCCAGTGTAGGAAAAGACATGCAAAATGTAAAAAATAAAGCTGCCGCTGCTGCCATGCTTCCTACAAAAACAAACATTTTCTTTCTGTTCTGCTTTTTTTTCAATTTTAATCCTACTTCAATTCCCTGATCAATAATATCATCTAAATTTTCCGGTACCGGAATTTTATTAAATTTATCGTCTCTATACATACTGATACCCCTCTTTCAAAATATATCGCAATTGTTTTCTGGCTCTGGACAGTTCACATTTAACAGTACCCTCCGGCTTATGTGTCTGTTCCGCTATTTCTGCTATTTTCATACCTTCAAAATACTTCTGAACAATCAATGACCTATATGGCTCTTCCAACTTATTTACTGCATTGTGCAGATCCATCTTTTCTTCTTCTGACAATCCATTATATTCTTCCTTTATAACTGCTTCTTTCATTTCCAATTCATCATAGGAAATCGTTTTAGATGATTTTCTATATATTTCCATAGCACAATGATAAAGAATACTTGTCATCCAGGTTTTAAAATACTCTGGTTTTTTTAATGTCTTAATGCTGATCAAACCCTGTACCACGGCTTCCTGAAATACTTCCAATGCCATATCTTCATTTTTCATATATAGGAATGCAGTCCGGTATAAATATTCTTTATGAATTTTTATCAGTTCTCCGAAAGACTGTGCATTTCCCTTTTTTGCCTTCTTTACAAGAATCTGATTATTATACTCCTGTTTCTCCATATCACTATTCCTTTCCTTTTATTTCCGCGAGCAATGAGCCAAGTGCAGGAATTCTTTTCTCCTGCATTTGGCGAATGCCGCGAGGGTCAAAGACCCTGCAGCTCGCTGCTTAATAAACTTGATGCCCCGTAGCTTGCTGCGGGGTCTTTGACTCGATCGTATTTTATGTGCACATTAATTAGTCGTTTTAAAGTAATAAAAGGTTGCAAAAAAAGACCACTGCACCATAATTAATTACTCATTATTTTGCAATGGTCTTTCTAGTCAAAGCGGATACTCGTAATCCGCTTCGCTACTTACTCGTAACCTCCCGGCAGCTTCGCTGCCATTTCAGCAGGAGCTTGGACTCCTGCTGAAACAAGCAAGTCCCCCGCTTCCGCTTCGCTAAGAAGCGAGGGACTTGCTTTGGAGGTTAATTTGCTAAATATACACTTGCATACTGAACACCATGTATTGCTGCCTCATTATGATCGTTCATATAAATATCTACATGACCATATGGTGTTCCTCTATCCTCTACCGTATAAATCTGTCCATTGATAATCAATTTAGTTCCAAAAGGAACGCCTGCCATAGCTACGGTCCGTCCGGCAACCGGCATAGCGCCACTTGCTGTTGGTCCTCCGGACCAAACACCACAACATGTCGAACAACTGCAGTAAGCCGTTAATTTGAAATTACCCAACAGTTTTCCATAATCGGCCTGACTTGCTTCCGTATAAAGAATATCTCCGTACTTACTGTTGATTTCATTTATAACACCGGTATCTTCGTCTGATATAATTCTGGTTGCCCAAACTGCATTCGTCATATTTACCGTACTATTTACAATTCCTGTTCTGCTGCTCTGTGCTTCCAGTGTTTTTCCATCACCTATATACATAACAACATGGTAAATATAACCATCTCTTGCATAGAAAATCAAATCACCCGGTAAGGCATCTGCAACCGGAATTTTAGTACCGTACATCGCCTGGTCTTCTGCAACACGTGGAAGTGAATATCCATATTCGGCATAAACGCTTTGTACAAATCCGGAACAATCGGCTCCATTTGTTAAGCTGGTACCTCCCCATACATATGCATTACCTAAAAACTGTGATGCAAATTTTAGCATAGAATCTCGAATTGCACTGGACACTGCGCCTTCTTTAACCGAAGTCAAAGTATAATAACACGCTGCATTTTCTTCAACAGGAATTAATTCTTCAGCATATGTAAATTCTACTACTTCTTTTGTCATTTTTTTTCTTTTTCGCTCAGCAGCTTTGCCTTTGACCAGATATTCGGCCTTCACAAACCCTCTTACATCTTCTGATTCAACAAATACCCAATCGTCATCCACCTCTGCTAATATATAACACGTACTGTCTTTTTTCAATGTTCCTATTATTCTGGAATCCTCATACATGCCTTCCCGGATATTCAGCTCTTCTTCTTTCGAAAACGCATATACTTTATCAACAATTGCATCGTAAGCTGTCGTTTTCGTATATGTCAGAGCCTTATTATCAATAGGTTCTACCAAGGCCTTCGCAGTCATAAGATTTTCTTCACTGACTTTTTTAATGTATTTTTTGGCTTTTTTACCTTTAATTAAATCTTTTTTTAATACAAAGCCTCTGACTTCACCTGATTCAATATAGTACCAATCTTCATCTTTTTCCAAAATGTAACAAATACTATTCTTGCGCATTCTTCCCACTTCTCTGGAAGTATCGTCTTTTTCCTCGTAAATCAACATATTATCTACTTTTGCCAGGGCATATTCTTTTTCCACTGTTGCAAAACGAAATGTCTCTTTTATTTCCGGAGGAGTTATAATTTCCTGCGCATTAATCAATTCTTCATTTGATCCATACTGTATCGTATTTGCTCCGGGCTCCGATTCGCTTTCCGTTTCCGGTTCACCTATAATCGGTTCATTAATTACTATTTTTCCCGGATTTGATTCGCTTTCCGTTTCTGATTCGGTTTCCGATTCTGATTCGGTAATCGGCTCTGTCTCTATATCAGTATCTGCCTCAGTATCTGATTCAGTATTCTTCATCTCTGAACTTGATTCAGTTTGTGTCTCCGTTTCAAATGTTGCAAATGCTGCTGAAGGCATCACTAAAGAGAAACAAATGATTATCGATAATAACTTCCATATCTTTTTTAAATGCATTTTATCAACCCTTATTTTTTATTTATATAGTTATATACTATGGTTATATAATATATTTATATAGTTAATACTTTTATTCTACTCTTTTTTTTAGAAATTGTAAACTACTTTTATGAATTATGAACTTTTTTTCACAGTTTATTAATATCTTTCTTTAAAAATCTTTTTACAATATAAGAATTTGCCTCTATTTCCTGGCTATCATCTAATTCGGCAAGTTCAATACCTTCACCATATTTTCTTGTTAATGCTTTTTTTAGCAGAAAATCACAAAGATGCGGATTCTTTGGAAGTAATGGACCATGAAGATAAGTGCCAATCACATTTTTATAAATAACACCTTCATCTCCTGTCTCTCCATTGTTCCCTGAACCATAAATTACTTTTCCAAGTGGCTCTGCTTTTGCACCAAAAAATGTACGCCCCCCATGATTCTCAAATCCCACAATCGGCATCTGAAATAGCTTATTTTTAATTATTATATTATTAATTAATCTCCCCGGTTTTTGCTCTGTATAAATATCAACGATAGAAAGCCCTTTAATGGTACCATTATTTGTTTGATAATAATCTCCCAAAAGCTGGTATCCTCCACAAACCGCAATCAAAACTCCATCTTCTTCTACGTATCTTTTTAGATCATCTTTAATACTAAATAATTTATTACTTACCAAAATCTGCTCTCTGTCAGAACCTCCGCCTAACAATACAATGTCTAAATCAGAAAAATTAATTTCATCTTCTAATTGATACTCTATTACTTCTACATCTATACCACGCCATTCAAGACGCTTTTTCATGCATTGGATATTTCCTCTGTCTCCATAAAGATTCAACAGTTCAGGATATAAATGTCCTATCGTTATTTTCATTTATACTCTCTCTCTAATTTCTTTAGAATATTGTGGGTATTATAAAGTGCCGTATAATTTACTAATACATAGAGATTACCAACTCCATTTTTAATACATTTTCTTATTGCCTTTTCTATATCCTGTTCCAGTATAGATGGAATATCCACATATTTTAATCGAAGTCTCATGTCCTGGCAACGAGTACCGCTGACAGTAATCGATCGAATGCTGCCTTCATAAAATCTTTCAAATTCCACATCCCAAAGCCAGGAAATATCGATTCCATCCTGCGCATTATCATTGATTAAGATAATTAAATCTTTATCCTCCTCATCTTCCATTACTGCTGAAATATTTTGATTGAACCCAATAGGATTTTTAGCCAGATTCAATATAATGTTAGTTCCGCCAATTGAAAAATTTTCCATTCGACCGTTTTGCGGATTATAATCATTTAAAATCTGATCAAAATTTTGAAGTTTAAATCCTGCTGTAATAGCTGCCGAATAACTGGCTAATATATTATATATATTGTAAAATCCACGATAATTGGCTTTTATGTTCCTGTTATCCATATCAAAAACAAGTTGTCCACCTGCTTTTATATTTGTCGCTCCAAAATCCAGATCGGGTCTTTTAAAACCACAATTAACACATTCATAATCACCTAATTGTCCAAAATGATAAAAATGATACTTCAATTTTTCACCGCATTTTTTGCAGAAACGTCCTTCTCTGATTTCATTGGAATCCTCTGCTTCTTCAAAATACTGCTCACTAATACCATAAGTAATATATTCATTTCCACTTTCCATTATCAGATAAGCAGACAGCGAATCATCACCATTTACAATGATCTTCATATCGGGTACCATTTTTATTGCTTTTTTCAGAAAATTCATAGTAATATCTATTTCTCCATAACGGTCCAACTGGTCCCGGAACAGGTTTGTCAAAACCATATAATCCGGTGCAAAATGTGGAAAAATACGTATCGCCGATGCTTCATCTATTTCAATACATGCATAATCAGCATCCAGCTTTCCATTTAATTTTGCCGATAATACAAAGGAAGATATTACACCATTCAGCATATTTGAGCCGGTACGATTACATATTACCTTTTTTCCCTCTGACTCAATTGCGGAACAAAGAAGATTATTTGTCGTAGTCTTTCCATTTGTTCCGCAGACTACAAATATTTTTTCCCGTACATCGCCTGCCAGTTCTTTTAAAATATCCGGATATATTTTTATTGCAGCTTTACCGGCCAGAGTAACACCCTGCTTTCCTGCAATTTTGCAGGTAAGACCTATTATTTTAGAAGTCCAAATTGCAGCTATTCTTCGTAATTTCATAATAAATTTTCTATCTCCAGAGACTTCAATACATCTTCTTCTGTTTTATTTGAGGATTCTCTTACTTTTGCAATACTTGCCACAAAAATTTTTTCATCCATATTCATTAATTTTACACCTGAAGTTACGCGGCCCAACACGGAAATATCCTTACACATCATACGTATAACAATTCCTTGAGTACTGATTAACATAACCTCATTATCCATATTGACAGCTTTCACACCTATTACATTTCCTGTTTTTTCCATTATTTTATAACATTTTACTCCTTTACCGCCACGGTTCTGAGCTGTAAATTCATCCATATTCGTCAGCTTACCCATACCTTTTTCGGATACAAATAACAGATATTCACCCTGCGTATTCAGCTGCATGCCAATTACTTCGTCCTGATCAGCTAAATTCATTCCGATCACGCCCATAGACACACGTCCGGTACTGCGTACATCCGTCTCATGAAAACGGATACATTGTCCAAATTTTGTTATCAAAATAATATCCTTTTCATTATTCGTTGATTTTACTTCAATCAATTCATCATCTTCACGCAGATTGATTGCTGCTAAACCGGACTTACGGACATTTTTATAATCATTAATAGGAGTTTTCTTTACAATACCTTTCCTTGTTGCCATGAACAGATATCTTCCCTCTTCGTATTCTTTAATTGGGATAATAGCTGTTATTTTTTCCTCCGGTGCAAGCTGGAGCAAATTAATAACCGCAGTTCCTCTGGCAGTACGACTGGCTTCCGGAATTTCATAACCTTTCAGCCGGTATACTTTTCCTGTATTCGTAAAGAACATCAAAAAGTGATGGGTATTCGTCATCAGCAGCTCTTCAATATAATCATCTTCTATCGTCTGCATTCCCTTGATGCCTTTGCCTCCCCTGTTCTGGCTCTTGAAATTATCTATCGTCATACGTTTAATATATCCCAATTTTGTCATGGCAATTACAACATTTTCTCTTGGAATCAAATCTTCGTTACTGATATCAAATTCATCAAAACCAATCGTTGTTCTTCTATCATCACCGTATTTTTCACTTATGGTTATGATTTCTTTTCTGATTACACCCAGAAGAATTTTTTCATCGCCAAGGATTGCTTTCAGCTCTTCTATCTTAGCCATTAACTCTTTATATTCATTTTCCAGCTTTTCTCTTTCCAAACCGGTCAATGCACGCAGACGCATATCTACGATTGCCTGGGCCTGAGCTTCGCTAAGACCAAAACGTTCTTTCAAACCTTCTTTTGCAATCTGAGTATTTTTCGATCCGCGGATAATTTTGATCACTTCATCAATATGATCCAGTGCAATCAGCAGACCCTCTAATATATGGGCACGTTCTTCCGCTTTGTTTAACTCATACTGAGTTCTTCTGGTAACGACTTCTTCCTGATGCCTGATATAATGATGCAGCATTTCCAGAATATTCATAACCTTTGGCTCATTATTTACCAAAGCCAGCGTGTTAACGCCAAATGTATCCTGTAATTGGGTATGTTTATAAAGCTGGTTCAAAATTACATTCGCATTTACATCACGGCGCAGTTCAATATTTATTCGCATACCTTCACGATTCGATTCATCTATAATACTGGTTATGCCTTCTATTTTTTTATCTTTTACCAAATCTGCCATTTTTTCGATCAGTCTGGCTTTATTCACCATATACGGAAGTTCAGAAACGATAATTCTGCTCTTGCCGTTTGTCATGGATTCTATTTCTGTCACACCACGCACGCGAATCTTACCGCGTCCTGTACGGTATGCCTGGTCTATTCCTTTCGTTCCTAAAATCTGCGCACCCGTCGGAAAATCAGGACCCTTTACAATCTCAAGAATCTCCTCTATATCCGTTTTTCGATCTTCTATGATGCGATTGTCGATTATCCTTACCACTGCATCAATAATTTCACGTAAATTATGAGGCGGAATATTTGTTGCCATACCAACCGCAATACCCGTAGTACCATTTACCAGAAGATTCGGATACCTGGATGGAAGTACAGACGGTTCTTTTTCTGTCTCATCAAAGTTAGGTACAAAATCAACCGTATTCTTGTTAATATCTGCCAACATTTCCATGGATATCTTACTAAGACGTGCTTCAGTATAACGCATGGCAGCCGCACCATCTCCATCCACAGAACCAAAATTCCCATGTCCATCCACCAGCGGATATCTGGTAGACCAATCCTGTGCCATATTGACCAGAGCTCCATAGATAGAACTGTCGCCGTGAGGATGAAATTTACCCATGGTATCACCGACAATACGCGCACATTTTCTGTGAGGCTTATCAGGACCATTATTAAGTTCAATCATGGAATAAAGAATCCTTCGCTGAACCGGTTTGAGACCATCTCTTACATCAGGAAGTGCGCGAGAAGCAATGACACTCATAGCATAATCAATATAGGACTTTTCCATCGTTTTCCTAAGATCAACTTCATGTACTTTATCAAAAATATTGTCTTCCAATGAATTTTCCTCCTAAATATCCAGATTCTTTACAAATCTGGCATTTTCTTCTATAAATTCTCTTCGCGGCTCTACCTGATCGCCCATCAATGTGGTAAAGGTCAAATCCAGTTCTGAAGAAGCCTCTTCATCCATAGTTACACGAAGCAATACCCTTTTTTCCGGATCCATGGTAGTATCCCAAAGCTGTTCTGCATCCATTTCACCAAGCCCTTTATAACGCTGAATCTTATTATTGGTGTCACGACCTACTTCAGCCAAAATTGTATCCAACTCTTCATCACTATAAACATACCACACCTTTTTACTTTTTTCCAGTTTATAAAGAGGCGGTTGTGCCAGATACACATATCCTTCTTTGATCAAATCCGGCATGAAACGATATAAAAATGTTAACAATAAGGTACTTATATGAGCTCCGTCCACATCCGCATCGGTCATAATTATAATTTTATGGTAACGCAGTTTCGTTATGTCAAAATCCTCATGAATACCCGTACCAAACGCTGTAATCATGGATTTTATTTCCGCATTTCCATATATTTTATCCAACCGCGCTTTTTCCACATTTAATATTTTACCCCGCAGCGGCAAAATAGCCTGTGTTGCCCTGCTTCTTGCCGTTTTCGCAGAACCTCCTGCAGAATCTCCTTCTACGATATAAATTTCGCAGTTTTCAGGATTCTTATCAGAACAGTCAGCTAATTTTCCAGGAAGAGAAAAACCGTCCAAAGCAGATTTTCTTCTGGTCAAATCTCTTGCTTTTCTTGCAGCATCCCTGGCTCTCTGTGCCATAATTGATTTTTCCAGAATAATTTTGGCAACCTGAGGATGTTGTTCCAGATAAATCATAAGCTGCTCAGATACAACACTGTCAACCGCACCTCTTGCTTCACTATTGCCCAGTTTTTGCTTTGTCTGTCCCTCAAACTGAGGTTCTCCAATCTTGACACTTATAATAGCAGTCAATCCTTCTCTAATATCTTCTCCTGACAAACTTTCCGTATCTTTGATTAATTTATTCGCTTTTGCATAGCTATTAAATGTTTTTGTCAAAGCATTTTTATAGCCGGTCAGATGTGTGCCGCCTTCCGGTGTCGTAATATTATTTACAAAACTATAAGAACCCTCATTGTAAGCATCATTATGCTGCATGGCAACTTCTACCTGAACACCGTCTTTTTCTCCTTCACAATAAATAACCTCCGGATAAATAGGTGTTTTACTTTTATTTAGATAAGTTACAAATTCTTTAATTCCTCCTTCGTAGTGAAATGTTTTTTCAATCATCTCTTCCGGTCTTTTATCACATAGAACAATTTTAATATTCTTTGTTAAAAAGGCCATTTCACGAAGTCTCTGTTTCAATACCGCATAATCATAAACTGTTTCTTCAAATATCTGATCGTCCGGTAAGAATTTGATCATGGAACCTGTCTTCTCTGGTTCACAATCTCCGATCACCTTTAATTTATAACTTACCTGACCTCTTTCGTAACGTTGTCTGTATATTTTTCCATCGTTGTAAATCGTGACCTCCAGCCACTTGGACAATGCATTTACCACAGACGCACCTACCCCATGCAGACCACCGGAAACCTTATATCCACCTCCGCCAAACTTGCCGCCGGCATGAAGAATCGTAAATACTACTTCTACTGCAGGAAGTCCTGATTTTTGATTGATACCAACAGGAATGCCGCGCCCATTATCAATTACAGTCACAGAATTATCCTTTTCCAGAGTCACATATATTGTATCACAAAAACCTGCCAACGCTTCATCAATGGAATTATCCACAATTTCATACACCAAATGATGAAGTCCTCTGCTGGATGTACTTCCAATATACATTCCCGGCCTCTTTCTTACTGCTTCCAATCCTTCTAATATCTGTATTTGATCCGCACCATACTCTTGTAACTGTTCTGTATCCATAATAACCTCCTGTGTTATTCATATACCACGCCATTCACAACGTGGAATACTTTATTTATTTCAAATTGATTTTTAATAAAATTATCGATTCCGGTACATGTAATAAATGTTTGAATATCATGTATACTATCTAATAAATAGTGTTGCCTTGTACTATCCAGTTCAGACAATACGTCATCCAGTAATAATACCGGATCATCTTTCATTTTCTGCTTTACCAGTTCGATCTCTGCAAGTTTCAGTGATAAAGCAGCTGTTCTCTGCTGCCCCTGAGATCCAAATTTACGGATATCAACTCCATTTATTAAAAAACAAAGGTCATCTCTATGGGGCCCATACATGGTCATTTTGAACCGCATATCTTTTTCTCGGTTTTTTATTAATTTTTCCTCAAAAAATTCTGATTCAACACTCTTTTCATAACTAATATTCAATATTTCCTTACCGCCAGTTAATTTCTTATGTATTTGATAAACAATACTGTTTAATTGTTCAACAAAATCAGTTCTCTCTTTCATAATATTGTTACCATAGTTTACCATTTGTTTATCCCATATATCAAGTGTATCCAAATATTCCGGTGAGAAACCAATTTCTTTCAGCAATTTATTTCTCTGATTTACAATCCGGTTATAATTTGATAGATAATAAAGATAAACTTTATTTAACTGACAAAGTTCCAGATCCATAAAACGTCTTCGCTCTCCCGGACCATTTTTTATAATATTTAAATCCTCAGGAGAAAAAAAGACAAAATTAGCAATTCCAAAAAGTTCACTGGCCTTTTGAATTGGAATTCCATTAATGGCAATTCCCTTAGACCTGTTCTTTTTCAAATGCATATCTATTTCATAAGCAGTTTCATTTTTTCGCAATTTCATGCGAATATGAGACTCTTCTTTAAAAAATTGAATGATTTCCCTATCTTTACTGCCTTTGTGAGATTTGGTAGTTCCACTAAGATAAATAGCTTCCAGAATATTTGTTTTTCCCTGGGCATTATCTCCATAAAAAATATTTGTTCCACTATCAAACTTTATATTCAAAGTATCATAATTTCTGAAATTTTCAAGTTTAACAGACTCAATTATCATATCTGCACCAACCAATCCGCTATTTGGTAATCCGGATAGTCTCCCCATCAAATGTTATAATATCACCTTCATAAAGCTTTTTACCTCTTTGATACTCTACATCTCCATTCACCTTTACCTGCCCATCCTGTATTACCAATTTTGCATGAACTCCGGAATCCACCAGATTGGCTGCTTTCAGTGCCTGTCCTAACTTGATATATTCATCTCTTAATTTAATTATATCCATATTATTCACTACTTTCCTTAGGGTTATTATTTTATGCAGTAAAGTTTACAGGAAGAATCAAATATATATAATTTTGATTTTCATCTCTTATAAAACATGGAGCCTTAGGATTAACCAGATAAAGAGTAACCATTTCATCATCAATTACTCTTAATGCATCAATCAGGAACTTTGGATTAAAACCAATCATAATATCTTTTCCTTCTTTTGCAATATCAATCTGCTCATTCATGGATCCTGCCTGTGAATTGATTTTCAACTCCATGCTTTCATCTCCAATGGTAATAATGATTGGTTTCTTGTCCCCTTCTTTTACCAGGAGCGTTGCCCTGTCAATACAACTTAACAATTCTCTCCTGTTGATTTCCACTTTCGTTTCATAATCACTGGAAAGCATCTGGTCAATACGGAAATAATCACCTTCAATCAGGCGGGAAACAACAGTCGTATCATCAAATTCAAATATAATATGATTATCTGTAAAGAAAATATATACCATGTCTTCTGTTTCACCGGAAAGTATCTTACTTACTTCAATCAGAGTCTTGCCGGGAACTACTACTTTTTTCCTTCCATAAACTTCTTTTAGTTCTATTTTACGTATGGAAATACGATGACCGTCCAAAGATACTACCTTCAGAATATTTTCGTTTATATCAAAGAGTTCTCCTGTCATCATTTTATTATTTTCATTTGCTGCAATGGAAAAAATGGTCTGACGAATCATTTCTTTTAAAGAAAATTGTGAAATGATAATAGATTCTTCTTTTTCCACATAAGGCAAATAGGAAAAATCTTCTCCTGATTTTCCTGCTATATGAAATCTGGCTTTTTCGCAGGTTATCAAAGCCTGCATATTTTTGTCCGTTACAATTTGTACATCACTGTCCGGTAATTTACGAACAATTTCTGAAAATATTTTAGCATCCAGAGCTATGATACCTTTTTCCAGAATTTCACCTTCTACGATCGTTTCAATACCCAGTTCCATATCATTCGTAGTAAATTTTATGGAATTAGAGGAAGCATCGATTAGAATACATTCCAGAATAGGCATTGTGGTTTTTGAAGGAACAGCTTTCATAACAATATTTACACTCTTTAATAAATTACTTTTAGAACAAACGATTTTCATAATGTTGATAACTCCTTTCAGTGTGCTAAATAATAAAATAAAAAGAAAATCCGTAGTAATCTTCGTAGTATATGTTAATTTGTTGATAACTCCTTTTAGATACTTAAAACAGAGGATTTATCGGATAGGATAAGCCTGTGAAAAACATTTCTGAAGTTCTTAATAAAAAATGATTTATCAACATCTTTTATTGGACCTGTTATTTTTACACATACTATTCCTAGTGTTATCAACACAAAAATGTGAATAACAATTAATTGGGATTTATTTTCTTCCTTAAAACTTCAATTGTATTATGTATGGATTCTGAGTTTAAAACTTCCTTAGAAATGTTTCTCTGTCCGTGAATGACCGTAGTATGGTCTTTCTTACCCATAATTGTTCCTATATTTTTCAATGATTCAGAAGTCATTTCCCTGCATAAATACATGGCAATCTGCCTCGGGAATACGATTTCAGAGTTTCTCTTGTTTCCTTTAATGTCTTCAGGCTTAATATTAAAATGTTCTGCTACAATATCGATGATAAGCTGCGGTGTTATTTCTCTTCGTTCATCAGGAGAAATGATATCTTTAAGGGCCTCTTCTGCCGAAGCTATATTGATTTCTCTTTTTTCAAGATTACTGAATGCCATAAGTTTATTCAGTGCGCCTTCCAGTTCACGGATATTGGATTTTATATTCATAGCGATATATTTAATTACTTCATCATCTATTTTGTAGCCATCCATTTCCTCTTTTTTACGTAAAATAGCCATTCTTGTCTCATAATCAGGAGATGAAATATCGGCAATCAAACCCCATTCAAAACGGGAGCGAAGTCTTCCCTCCAGTGTTTGGATTTCTTTGGGAGGTTTATCTGATGAAATAATAATTTGTTTCTTACTTCCATGCAGATCGTTAAAGGTATGGAAGAATTCTTCCTGTGTAGATTCTTTACCTATAATAAATTGAATATCATCAATAAGCAAGACATCAATGTTTCTATATTTTTCTCTGAAATTGGTCATTGCCGTATTGTTTCCGTTACGAATAGCTTCGATCAGTTCGTTTGTAAAAGCTTCACTGGTCACATATAATACTTTGGAGGAAGGATTATGTTCCAATATAAAGTGTGCGATGGAATGCATCAGGTGGGTTTTTCCAAGTCCTACACCTCCGTAAATAAAAAGAGGATTATACATTTCTCCCGGGGATTCCGCTACAGCCAGCGATGCTGCATGTGCAAAATTGTTATTTCCGCCGACTACAAAAGTATCAAATGTGTATTTTGGATTCAGATTTGATTTTTCTATAATATCATTTGATAATTGATTCACCTTATTTCCTGCATCTCTTTTTTCCGCTTCTTCAGGAAGAATGAATTCAATCTGGCAATTTAAGCCTGTGATTTCAGCAATTGCCACTTTCAAGGGAAGAGTATACTTTTTATTAACATAATCAATGCCCATTTGTCCTGTAGGTACGAGAACAGATAATATATTACTTGATACGTCGAATTCATGCACTTTTAAAGGCATTAACCATGTATTGAAGGAAACGTCCAACAATTCATGTTCCATTTTTACCGTGAAAAGAATTTCTTCCCACTTTTCTGCTATAACGTTCATTTAAAATCTCCTTTTGAACCCACTTTCTCTATTTAATAATAATCCAAAATGAGTAAATTAGCAATGATAAAATTTGTTTACCATTATGTGGATTATTGTAATTCACATATCAACATTGAAAAACATTGGAAAAAAGACATCTTTTTTTAAAAAATTTATATTTTTCACAAATAAATAGTGAGTTATACACAAGATATCCACATTTTGTGGATATCTTTATGTTAACCAAATGTATACTCATAAATTAATAAAATGTAAAAAAATAAAGTATTTACTTGACGCGGGGGTATTTTATTAATATAATTGAAATGATGTTTAGGGCACGTGTGCTCTCGCATGCCCTTTAGGGTATTGGAGTATTACCCTGCATATGCAAATATATTACCAATTCTTATAGATATTTGGTTAGATCAAAGGAGGTGCCACATTATGAAAATGACATTTCAGCCGAAAAAGAGATCCAGATCTAAGGTTCATGGATTTAGAGCTAGAATGAGTACGCCGGGCGGAAGAAAAGTTCTTGCTTCCAGAAGAGCGAAAGGAAGAAAAAAATTATCAGCATAGGCCGCAGATATGTGGTCTTTTCTTCTCTTTTTAGCCTTCAAAGCAAGGCTAAAAGGAGTATTTCCTATATATAGTTGGAAAAGGACAATCATATGTTATTTTCAGATTCGTTAAAAAAGAATAGAGATTTCCAGAAAGTATATAAGAAAGGAATATCATATGCCAACAAATATTTGATTATGTACCGACTGGAGAACAGAACAGAGGAAAACAGAGTTGGAATATGCGTCAGCAAAAAAGTTGGCAATAGTGTCGTAAGGCATCGTTTGACAAGATTGATTCGTGAAAGTTACCGTTTAAATGAATCAAGTTTCCAGGCAGGATATGATTTTGTTATCATAGCAAGAAATGATTCAAAAAAATGCAGTTTTTATGAGATAGAAAAAGCATTGTTGCATCTTGCAAAAATTCATAAAATTATAAAGGAAAAGAATTGATTATCAATGAAAAAAATATTAATCTTTATGATTAAATTATATAGAAAATATATATCACCAATGAAAAGAACAAAGTGTCCTTATATTCCTACTTGTTCCAGTTATGGGCTGGAAGCTGTTGAAAAGCATGGTGCATTGAAGGGAACTATTTTGACATGTTGGAGAATTTTAAGATGTAACCCTTTTTCAAAGGGAAAATATGATCCGGTTCCCTGATCCAGAACACTAACAGGGACCCGTTAGGAGGAAATTTATGTTATTGACAAAAAATACTACATTTATTATAGGACCTGTAGCAGAAATTTTAGGCTATATCATGGATGCTATTTTTAATTTTTGTAGTACGTTATTCGGAATTCAGAATATAGGTCTTTGCATTATTTTATTTACAATCATTATTTATTTATTGATGCTGCCATTGACCATTAAACAACAGAGGTTTTCAAAATTATCAGCAAAGATGAACCCGGAGCTTCAGGCGGTAAACAAGAAGTATAAAGGTAAGAATGATCAGGTTTCTATGGCAAAAATGCAGGATGAGACCAAAGCTGTTTATGCAAAGTATGGTGTTTCACCTACAGGAAGCTGTTTACAGATGTTGATTCAGTTACCTGTTTTATTTTCCTTATATCGTGTTATCTGGAATATACCTGCTTATGTAACGGGTGTAAAAGATGCATTTATTCCTCTTGTTGAACAATTAAAAAATATTTCAGGCGGACAGAAATATTTGGAAACGATTGCATCTTCAAATAATATAAGTTTTGAAAAGTTAGGATATACGACGGAATCGATTGTAGATACTCTTTATAAATTTAAACCTGAAAATTGGACTGGTTTAGCAGAAAAATTTCCGGATATTAGTAATGTGGTAACAAAAACACAAATTGACATTGACAAGATGAATTATTTTCTGGGTTTGAATATTGCTGATTCACCTTTTAATATTTTTAAAAATGGAATGTCATCAGGTTCCGTATGGATGATTATCGGTGCATTGGCAATTCCGGTTTTGTCCGGTTTAACCCAGTGGATAAATACAAAGCTTATGCCTCAGACTAATACTCAGGGAACAGAAGAAGGATCTATAGCAAATTCCATGAAGACTATGAATAATGTAATGCCGATTATGTCAGTAGTTTTTTGCTTCACATTACCGGCAGGTATGGGTCTTTACTGGGTTGCCGGATCAGTGGTCCGCAGTATTATTCAGGTGGTTACTAATAAGCATTTAGACAGAATTGATTTGGATGACCTGGTAAAGAAAAATATGGAAAAAGAAAATAAAAAACGTGAGAAAAAAGGACTTCCTCCGCAAAGGATAAGCAACCAGGCAAAAACAAGTGCAAAAAGTATAGAATCTCCTTCTAAAAAGGTAAACTCAGCGGATAAGGAAAGGAAGATTCAGGATTCGACAGAGTATTATAAGAATTCCTCTAATGCAAAGCCGGGAAGTTTAGCAGCCAAGGCAAGGATGGTTCAAAAATATAATGAAAAAAATAAAAAATAGGGGGTTTTATTATGGATTATATTAGAATTTCAGCTAAAACGGTTGCTGATGCAATTATTGAAGCATCAATTCAGCTAGAAACAAGCAGTGATAATATCGAATATGAAGTGATAGAAGCAGGCAGTTCCGGTTTCTTTGGAATAGGAAGTAAGCAGGCGGTCATCAGTGTCAGAAAAAAACGAGAATACAGCAGTGACTTAGACTTAATGGAAGATACAATAATAAAAGATAAAATAATAAAAGAAAAAAAATCAGAAGTAAAAAAATCAGAAGTAAAAAAAGAAGCTTTAAATACGGTTAAGGAAGCAGAAAAACCAATTGACAAAGTAGAAACAATAAAGACAGCTGTTGAGTTTATTGAAAAAACCTGTAAAGCTATGAATGTGAATGTTGTGGTAAAAGCAGAATTTGATGAAGAGAATAACCTGAATGCGGATATGTCTGGAAATGACATGGGGATCCTCATTGGAAAACGGGGACAGACTTTAGATGCACTTCAATATTTGACAAGCCTGGTGGTGAATAAAGGAAAAGCATCTTATATAAGAGTAAAGCTGGATACTGAAAATTATAGGCTGAGAAGAAAAGAAACGTTAGAAAGTTTAGCAAAAAACATAGCTTCAAAGGTTAAAAGAACAAGAAGACCGGTATTCCTGGAACCCATGAATCCTTATGAAAGACGCGTGATTCATTCAACATTGCAGAATGATCCATATGTTTCTACACATAGCGAAGGTGAAGAACCTTATCGTAAAGTAGTAGTAACATTAAAAAAATAATAAGTTTAAATAAAAATGTTATTCCTGGTCAAAGCAAGAATGATTTTGTTTGATTGGAGTAACATTTTTTGTTGTTGGAGGAATTATTATGAAAAGCGAAACAATAGCAGCTATTTCTACAGCTTTAAGTGCCTCTGGTATAGGGATTGTTAGAATTAGCGGAGAATATTCTTTTGCTACTACAGATAAAATATTTCGTTTTAAAGGGAAACAAAGAAAACTTTTAGAATGTCAGTCACATACCATTCATTATGGGTATATTTATGATGAAGATGAAATGGTGGATGAAGTCCTTGTTATGTTGATGCGGGCTCCCAGGAGTTATACGGCTGAAGATACGGTTGAAATTAATTGTCATGGCGGTGTTTATGCTATGACAAGAATATTGGAAACCGTCATCAAAAATGGTGCAAGACCGGCGGAACCAGGTGAGTTTACAAAAAGGGCATTTTTGAATGGAAGGATAGATTTATCTCAGGCAGAAGCAGTAATGGATGTGATCCAGGCAAAGAATGAGTATGCCTTAAAGTCATCTGTGAATCAGCTAAAAGGCTCTGTAAGGCAGGTAATTACGGAACTGCGGGAACAGATTATTTATCATATTGCATTTATAGAATCAGCTCTGGACGATCCTGAACATATTAGCCTTGAAGGTTACCCGGATAAGCTTTGGAAAGAAACCAGAAATTGGCTGAAACAGGTCAATAGTTTAATTGATACTTCAAAAGACGGAAAAATAATAAAAGAAGGTATTAAAACCGTAATCATGGGTAAGCCAAATGCAGGAAAATCATCACTGATGAATATTTTGGTAGGAGAAGAAAAAGCGATTGTAACTGAAATTGCGGGTACAACCAGAGACATACTGGAAGAGAATATTAGTATTCATGGAATAAGTCTGAATATAATTGATACGGCTGGTATTCGGGATACGGAAAATGTTGTAGAAAAGATTGGTGTAAGTAAAGCAAAAGAATATGCACAGACTGCAGATTTGATTATTTATGTGGTAGATTCTTCTACTAAATTAGATGAAAACGATGAAGAAATTATAGAATTTATAAGTGATAGAAAGTCGATAATTTTACTAAATAAAACGGACCTTCCGGTAATTACTTCTGAAGTAATACTAAGGGAAAAAATAGGAGATCAGATGATTATTCCTGTGTCGGCAAAGGAAAAAACAGGAATAAATGTTTTTGAAAATACCTTAAAAACTATGTTCTTAAAAGGAGATTTATCCTTTAATGATCAGGTTTATATAACAAATATGAGACATAAGGCAGCATTAATGGAGACGCTGGATAGTTTAAAACAGGTGGAAAACAGTATTTCTATGAAGTTGCCGGAAGATTTTTATTCTATTGATTTGATGAATGCTTATGAAGAACTTGGAAGCATTATTGGAGAATCGATAGGTGAAGACTTGGTAAATGAAATTTTTAGTAAATTTTGCATGGGTAAATAAGAGGTAGTATATGAATCATATAGAAGAATATAATGACGTAGTAGTTGTGGGTGCAGGACATGCAGGATGTGAAGCAGCTTTAGCCTGCGCCAGAATGGGCCTGGATACTGTTATTTTCACAATGAGTGTCAGCAGTATTGCATTAATGCCCTGTAACCCAAATATAGGCGGAAGCTCTAAAGGACATCTGGTTCGTGAAATAGATGCTTTAGGCGGAGAAATGGGAGTTAATATAGATAAAACTTTTATTCAGTCAAAAATGTTGAATAAATCCAAAGGACCGGCTGTACATTCCCTGCGTGCTCAGGCTGATAAAGAAGAATATAGCAGAAGAATGCGTAAGGTACTTGAAAGTACGGATCATCTTACTATGAAACAGGCGGAAGTAACTGAGATTATAGTTGAAGATGAGAAAATAAAGGGCGTTAAGACTTATTCAGGAGCAGTCTATTACTGTAAGGCATGTGTACTTTGCACCGGAACTTATCTTAAATCCAGATGTATCTATGGTGAAGTCAGCAGCTATACTGGGCCGGACGGGCTTCAGGCAGCGAATCATCTGACAGATTCATTAAAGTCAAATGGTATTGAAATGTTTCGCTTTAAGACAGGAACACCTGCCAGAATAGACAAACGATCTGTAGATTTTTCAAAGATGGAAGAACAGTTTGGTGATAAAAAAGTAGTGCCATTTTCATTTATTACAGATCCCAAAGAGGTGCAGATAGATCAAATTTCCTGTTGGCTGACTTATACAAATGAAAAAACACATGAGATTATTCGGGAAAATTTGGATCGTTCTCCTCTATATTCAGGTACTATTGAGGGGACAGGAGCGCGATATTGTCCATCAATAGAAGATAAAGTGGTTAAATATTCAGATAAAAATCGGCATCAAGTATTTATTGAACCAGAAAGTATGCATACAAATGAAATGTATATAGGTGGTATGTCCAGTTCATTGCCGGAAGATGTGCAGCAGGAAATGTATCGTACCGTACCAGGATTGGAAAATGTTGATATTATTAAAAATGCATATGCAATAGAATATGATTGTATTAATTCCAGACAATTAAACCCCGATCTGGAATTTAAAAATATAAAGAATTTATTTAGTGGAGGACAGTTTAACGGCAGTTCCGGATATGAAGAGGCAGCAGCACAAGGGTTGATAGCAGGTATTAATGCAGCTTTATCAGTACTTGGAAAAGAATCTCTCATATTAGACCGTTCTGATTCTTATATTGGAGTATTGATTGATGATTTGGTTATGAAAGAAAACATGGAACCATACCGCATGATGACCTCCCGTTCTGAATATAGGCTGCTTCTTAGGCAGGACAACGCAGATTTAAGATTAACGAAAAAAGGTTATGAAGCAGGATTGATTCCCATAGAACGGTATCAGGCACTTTTAGAAAAAGAACAGGCAATTAAAAATGAGATAGTGCGTGTGGAAAATGCGAATATAGGAGCTTCTTCGGAGGTACAGGAATTTCTGATTAAATGTGGAAGTACACCTTTAAAAACCGGAACAACAATTGGCGAATTAATTCGTAGACCGGAATTGAATTATGAGCTGCTTTCTCCTATTGATAAATCCAGGGCAGAGCTGTCGAATGATATAAAAGAGCAGGTAAATATTAACATTAAATATGAAGGATATATAAAACGGCAGCAGAAGCAGGTAGAGCATTTTAAAAAATTGGAAAATAAAAAAATTCCGGATAATATTGATTATGATAAAATAAATAGTTTGCGCATTGAGGCAGTACAAAAATTGAAACTTTATCAACCAAAGTCTATAGGACAAGCTTCCAGAATATCAGGTGTTTCACCGGCGGATATTTCTGTTCTTCTGGTTTATATTGAAAGAAGGTGACATATTCTCACTACTTTTGAGTATGCAAATTTTAGGAGGGGGGCTATTTTAACATAATGGGTGAATGGACGCCACTGTGGAATGAGAGGTGCTTTACGCAAACCCGGGCAACGCATTTGGCGAACTCCACAGCTAACTACGACCAACGACGCTCCGGAATGCCGTTGCGCCGGGTCTGCGTAAGCAGTGGATTTCGCCAAATGCGTTGCCCGGGTTTGCGTAAAGCACCTCTCATTCCACAGTGGCTGATTCTTGGCAACTTGTAAGTTTGAAAGCGAGGGTTTTTTGCCATCGACGGCACCCCTGTTTTTGGAAGACGCTTTTCTTGTAGAATAACTTGAAGAACCCCAAAACACTGAATAGCAACAATATAAAATCATAAATAAAAGTATCACAAAAATAAGGGCAGATATGCCCAAATAGGCAATTTAATCCTACTACTTGAAGAGGATAGGAGAATCGTAATTAATGTTAAAATAGAGAGAGGAAAGAGTTTTGGATAATAATAAAGAAGCACCCTACGGGCATTACAGATGTCCAAACAAAAGGGACAATAATAGAGAAATTTTACGAAAAGGTTGTGAACATTTTCAACTAACTCTAAACGAAAACCAAATACAGCAGTTTGAAGAATATTACAAATTACTGATTGAATGGAATAAGGTAATGAATCTGACAGGAATAACAGAATATCAGGAAGTCATACAAAAACATTTTATAGACAGCCTTTCTCTTGTAAAAGCAGTGGATGTTTCAGGTTGCCTCAATTTAATTGATATTGGCACAGGGGCAGGATTTCCGGGAATTCCTTTAAAAATTGTATTTCCCGGTTTGAAAGTTGTTCTGCTGGATTCTTTAAATAAACGTATTAAATTTTTAAATGAAGTAATACAAAAGCTTGAATTAAAAGAGATAGAAGCGATCCATGGCAGAGCAGAAGATTATGCGAGACAACCGGAGTATAGGGAATGTTTTGATCTCTGTGTGTCCAGGGCAGTGGCAAACCTGGCAGTTCTTTCAGAATATTGTATTCCTTTTACGAAATTGAATGGAAAATTTGTTTCTTATAAATCGGGAGAAATAGAAGAGGAGTTGAACCGGTCTGGGAAAGCTATTGATGTATTAGGTGGGAAGGTAAAAGATGTAAAGAAGTTTGTGTTGCCGGGAAGTGATATTGCGAGATCTTTGATTGTAGTTGAGAAGGTGAAGAAAACTGTGAAAAAATATCCCAGGAAATCAGGGATGGTTGTGAGGGATCCTATAAGGTGAAGGTTTTGGAGGGGGGACGCCCAGAATCCCTGCCAACTATCTTATGCGAACCGGATTCCTTCGGCGGTCGTTCGGAGCCCCTTAAACCAGTCATCACTCGGGAATGCCCTCGTGACTCCTTGGGTCTCCTCTCTCCCTTACGCTGCTGCGCAGCTACCCTCATACACCGGATCTTTCGCATAAGAAGTCTGGCGCTGGTTCCTGGCGTCCTCATTCCCAACGATCACAAAAATATTTCTAAATGTCTATAAAATTCATCAGGACTTTCCAACTGTGGAATCATTTTCACTTTATCTATATAATCTACTTCTATTGCAGGATTAATAGCTGTATAGTTACCTACAATACTTTCAATATTATCACATTTTTTCCCTGCAATGATAACCATACTATTATTTATTTCCTTTAGTGCTGAATTTATATTTGCATTTATATATAATCCTGTAATGCTGGATAATAAATATTTTCCTCTAGATTCATTTAAGTGTGCAGATTCATAATATATATGCAGCCATTTTTGCTGCATATGAAATGGATTATACAAATATTTTTCTGTAAACAAATATTCTAAAGAATTTTTATTTACAATCATATGATATACAGCTGTTCCTATAATAGGTAAATCCATTAAGAATTTGATTACCTTTGATCGTTTGCCTGGAATATTATTTAATTTCGTAAGATTTTCCGGATTAACCATTATAATTTTATGAAATAACTCGGAATCATTACGGCATGCCATAATTACAAAAGAGGAAGAGAGACCGGTTGCCATTACATCTGTTTTTTGACCGATTACCTGTTTTACAAAGTCGGTAATTAATTGCACATAAAGAAAATTGGTATAAGTCATATTTGTTTTATCAGAACGTCCGCATCCCAACAGGTCAATAGCATAAACAGTATGATTTTTTGAAAGCTTTTTAATTATTTCATTCCATTCATATGAAGATGCATAAGGGATTAAATCATGGATCAGTAGTATAGGGGTGCCGCTTCCTGTTTTTGTATAAAAAATACGCCCAAATCTCCAATTAAAAAACTTGCCAATATCTTTTAATAATAAATTTTTAATGGTTGCTGCGGAGATAATACAACGATTTATTATATGTAGTATGGTTACTGCTAATGTAGTCAGTAAAATGGTTGTTTTTATTTTATGCTTCATTGAGTACTTACTCCTTTCAATTATAATCTCTTCTATTATAGTCTATATTTTGGTTATATACAATTCTTTTTTTACTGGAACGATTGCATATTATGTGGATTTGATATATGATAGTTTAAAGATTGAGTAAATGAAAATAAATAAAATAAGCTGAGGACAAAAATGGTTAGAGAATATTTTGACAATAAATTAAAAAATATTGATGAAAATATAAAAGTAAAACAGCAGGAGTATGATAAAAATTGCGATCTGGAACAAATTTTAAAAAAAGATATTTTTAAAATCCAAGAAGAATCGGATATAAATTTTGAAGTTTTTTATCCAAGATCGGGGTCGAACTCTAGAAGAGGTAAAATGAATGAATTATGCGAAAGATTAAATAAAGTAGAGATTGACAACCAGGAACTGAGAGAAACTTTAGATTTTTTAGAAGAGAAAAGAAATAAATATCAATCAATGTTAAATGAGATTATTGAATTGGTAAATAGGAGTAATAGTAAATAATCAAATAAATTTTCATTAAAAACTGTAATAATTTAAGTGTTAAAATGTTTCACGTGAAACATTTCCAGTAGATTAAATAATAAAAGAGTGTTATAATAGTGCGGTAGACATTAAAAATTATAAAAGGTATGCAGATATTAAGTGTGAAAGGGGAAATGCCATACTATGGGAAGAATTATAGTAATTGCTAATCAAAAGGGCGGAGTTGGAAAAACTACGACTGCCATTAATTTATCAGCATCCCTTGCGGAATTAAATAAAAAAGTATTAATAGTAGATATGGATCCCCAAGGAAATACAAGTAGTGGTCTGGGCATTCAAAAAGATGAGATTGAAAATACAGTCTATCAATTATTACTGGGCGAAGTGGAAGTTAAAGAATGCATGATTCATGGAAAATATGAAAACATGTCAATTGTACCTTCGAATATTAATCTCGCAGCCGCAGAAATAGAATTAGTAGGAATAGATGATAAGGAGTTTATTTTACAAAAGGCAATTCATTCCGTAAAAGAAGAATATGATTATATTTTAATTGATTGCCCACCATCATTGAGTATGCTTACGATTAATTCTATGTGTGCAGCGGATACTGTATTAGTTCCGATTCAATGCGAGTATTATGCTTTGGAGGGATTAACGCAGTTGATACATACGATTGATTTGGTAAAAGACAGATTGAATCCTGACCTGGAAATTGAAGGGGTGGTATTTACTATGTATGATGCCAGAACGAATTTGTCTTTGCAGGTGGTGGAAAATGTAAAGAGTAATTTACAACAAAACATATATAAAACAATTATTCCAAGGAATATTCGATTAGCAGAAGCACCGAGTCATGGTATACCAATTAATCAATATGATGCAAGGTCTACAGGAGCGGAAAGTTATCGATTACTGGCAGAAGAAGTTATACATAGAGGTGAAGAAGAATGGTAGTTAAAAAAAGCGGACTTGGCAAGGGATTGGATTCATTAATACCGGTGCAAAATAAAAAGAAAGCAGCAGATTCAAATAAGAATGTCCTTGTTGAAAAAGTTATTAAAAAAGAAGAAATTATGTTGAGTATTTCAGATATAGAGCCAAACAGGGATCAACCCAGAAAATCCTTTGATGAGGATTCATTGCTGGAATTGTCGGAGTCAATCAAGCAATTTGGTGTCATTCAGCCTTTAATTGTTCAAAAAAGAGATGATTATTATGAAATAATTGCAGGGGAACGTAGATGGCGTGCTGCAAAATTAGCTGGTATAAAAGAATTACCTGTAATTGTCAAGGAATATACGGATCAGGAGATTGTGGAAATATCTTTGATTGAAAATATTCAAAGAGAAGATCTAAATCCAATTGAAGAAGCATTGGCTTATAAAAAGCTTTTAACAGAATTTCATTTGAAGCAGGATGAAGTTGCGGAAAGAGTTTCCAAAAGCAGGACTGCAGTAACAAATTCCATCCGTCTTCTAAAATTAGATGAACGTGTCCAACAAATGGTAGTTGATGATATGATCTCTACCGGACATGCAAGAGCACTACTTACATTGGATGATAAGGAACTTCAATATAATATCGCTTCTCGTATTTTTGATGAAAAATTAAGCGTACGTGAAACAGAGAAGCTAATGAAAACGATTCAAAAGCCGAAAACTGAAAAGAAAAAAACTGAAATAGAGAATAGTTTTATATATAAAGACATTGAGGAAAAGATAAAAGGAATTCTTGGAACAAAAGTTTATGTAAATCATAAAAATAATAATAAAGGGAAAATTGAAATTGAATATTATTCAAATGAAGAATTAGAACGTTTGTTGGATTTATTTGCATCTATTAAATAAGCGATTAATAAAACACGTTAGAAAGGGTTATAACATGGATAGTAAAATACTACAGGCAATTGGTATTGATCCTGGTATCATAATGATTGTTGTGATAATTATATTGATTTTTGTACTTTTTTATATGGTTAAAATGTCTTTCAAAATGACTAGATTTTTGAACAAGTATAAAACATTTATGAGGGGTAAGGATGGGATTTCTTTGGAAAAATCTTTTATCCGCAGTTTCAATGAGTTAGATATGCTGATTGAATCCAGTAAAAACCATATGGAGGAGATTCGCCGCATAAAAGAAGTGCAAAATATAACGTTAAATAAAACAGCAATTGTAAAATACGATGCTTTCAAAGAAGTCGGTGGAAAATTAAGTTTTGCACTTGCGATGCTGGACAAGGAAAATAATGGATTTGTAATGAATGCAATTCACAGCAGAGAAGGTTGTTACACTTATGTAAAAGAAATCGTGAAAGGTGAATCTTATATTGTATTGGGTGAGGAGGAAAAAGAAGCTCTTCGTCAGGCTGTAAATATGCATAATGACATTTAGCAAATATATAAATTATAAATATTTATAAAAATTTGAAATATTAGCTAAAATAGGGAATAATGATATATATACAAGAGAAAGGAAATATCAATAATGTTAGACATTAAATTTGTACGTGAAAATGTAGATTTGGTAAAACAAAATATTCGTAATAAATTCCAGGATTATAAATTAGAGTTAGTTGACGAAGTGATAAAACTGGACATTGAAAATAGAAAAATAAAACAGGAAGTGGAAGCACTTCGCTCAGAACGCAATAAGATTTCGAAGCAGATTGGTGCATTGATGGCTCAGGGAAAGAGAAATGAAGCAGAGGAGGCCAAGAAAAAAGTAGCAGCTGATGCACAGCGGTTAGAAGAACTTTCCGAAAAAGAGAGAATAGTGGAAGAGAATCTGAAAAAGAATATGATGGTAATACCCAACATTATTGATGCATCTGTACCAATAGGAAAAGATGACAGTGAAAATGTAGAGTTAGAACGATTTGGAGAACCGCTGGTTCCTGATTTTGAAATTCCTTATCATGCGGAAATCATGGAGAAATTTGATGGTATTGATTTGGATAGTGCCAGAAAAGTAGCGGGTAATGGGTTTTATTATTTAATGGGCGATATTGCCAGACTGCATTCCGCTATTATTTCTTATGCAAGAGATTTTATGATCGATCGTGGATTTACCTACTGTATACCACCTTTTATGATTCGCAGTGATGTGGTGACCGGTGTTATGAGTTTTGCGGAAATGGAATCCATGATGTACAAAATAGAAGGAGAAGATCTTTACCTGATCGGAACCAGTGAACATTCTATGATTGGAAAGTTTATTGATACAATATTACCGGAGGATTCTCTGCCAAAGACATTAACCAGTTATTCTCCCTGTTTCCGTAAAGAAAAAGGAGCCCATGGTATAGAGGAAAGAGGCGTATACCGGATTCATCAATTTGAAAAACAGGAAATGATTGTCGTCTGTAAAGCAGAGGATAGTATGGTTTGGTATGATAAAATGTGGAAAAATACGGTTGATTTGTTTCGAAGTCTGGATATCCCTGTGCGTACACTGGAATGCTGCTCCGGTGATTTGGCAGATTTGAAAGTAAAATCTGTAGATGTAGAGGCTTGGTCGCCAAGACAGAAAAAATATTTTGAAGTTGGAAGTTGTTCGAATCTGGGAGATGCTCAGGCACGCCGTTTGAGGATACGTGTAAATGGGAAAGATGGAAAGTATTATGCTCATACTTTAAACAATACCGTAGTTGCACCGCCGAGAATGTTAATTGCATTTTTGGAAAATAATTTAAATGCAGATGGTACCGTAAATATTCCGGAAGCACTTCGCCCGTATATGGGTGGTATAGATAAAATAAGGAATTAAAAATGGATATAGATTTTTATAATAAGGGGGTGATGTAATGCATAGTTACTTAAAGTCCGTTGGCTTTAGTAATCTAAAAAAAGGTAAGGATATTGATAAAATATTAAAAGATATCTGTAATAATTATGATGAGAAACATACAGTACAGGAAGATGCTAACCAAGTATTTGTAGAATACTCAAAATCATTTGGCACAGATATTGGTATTACCGTATGTGGTACTACAGATGAGGACGGATTTCATATGGAATATTATTTTCCTTACTTTCAAGGAACCGGAATTACTACAAGAGAAGACCTGGTTATAGAAAAGCGTAGTGCAAATGATTCCTATGCAGGTGTATGTGAGGATATCAGAATGGGTGTCTCATTGATATTTTATTTGCAAAATGCTGCGGAATATAAGAAAGAAAACATGCTGAATCGTTTATTAAGTCAAAATATCAGCACCACGTTTTCAGGCTTGGCAACTCAGGGGAAAATATTATTATCAGTTTGTAAAAGTGATGAGCAGATTATTTCAGACAGAGAAGCGACAAAGAATCGCAGCAAACTAATTGCAGAGGCTCGAAACGGTGATGAAGAAGCGATTGAAAGCCTGACTTTAGAGGATATTGATATGTATTCTATGGTTTCCAGAAGAATTATGGAGGAGGATGTATTCAGTATTGTAGATACCTTTTTTATGCCACATGGTATGGAATGCGATCAATACCACATTTTGGGTGAGATTATCAATATATCGGAAACAGACAATGTGTATACAAAGGAAAAGCTTTATTGTTTAACTGTTTTGTGTAATGAAATCACATTTGATATATGCATTAATAAATCAGATTTACAGGGAGAGCCCATGATCGGAAGAAGATTTAAAGGATTTATCTGGCTGCAGGGGCGTATTAATTTTCCGGAGGATTAGTTTTATAAACATACAAGTGAAGTAGGAGGGGCAGGGATATGCAAAGGAGTTTGAGTGAGAGGTTATTTACAGGTTTTTTGATAAGTCTTTTGGTGATTTTAGGTTTGACAGGGTGTAAGTCGGAAAATATAAAAAATGTTTATGAAGAAGCACAGCAGAAAAATGCAGCTCTGGACTGTATAGATATGGATATGAAAATGGTTATGGATATATCTATGAATAGTGGTGATTCTGTGATAGTAAATACCACTTCAAACAGTAAAATTTCTGGTTTGAAGGAAAAAAAAGATATATCAATGCAAATGAATATGGTTTACAATTCTGTAAGCGATGAAGAGAATACAAATGATGACAGTGCCCCGGAGACTGATGATATAATGATGAATTATTATTATGCGGATGGTTATTATTATACGGATATGCTGGGGCAAAAAACAAAATATGCCATGTCTATAGAAGAAATAATAAAACAGACAGAATCCTCTATACAGACAGACAATCTGCAGGTGGATGCTTTAGAAGATTTGACAATGGAAAAGGACGGCAATTCCAAAATTCTGAAATTTACTTTAAATCCGGAAAAAGCTACCGGTATTACGGACAATGTGCAGAGCCAGCTGAAAACATTATTGGGGAATGCGGATGTGAAAATTGTTATCGAGAGTGGAAGTGGAACAATCACCGTAAATAAGGAGGGCTATATTGCGGCACAATCTTTGAAAATGGTATGTAAGGCTTCCGCAGAAGAGCAGGAGATTACTTTAGGGATTGATATGGATATCACTAATAATAATCCCGGCCAGGTAATTGAAATTGAGAAACCTGTGGATGCGGATTATACGGAAATTAAATAGGTACTTGTAATTTCCTAATTATATTTATATTTAGAATATTTATTATAATTATTGACAAAATCGTTTGATTGATATATTATTACATACGGTATCTGTTCACTTCTTTAGTGGGAGGCATTTGTTTCTTGTTTAGGTAGAGATAGATAAGTATTAAATATATTCTTGTAGTTCAATTAGATAGAGCACCTGTTTTCTAAGAGTGTATGGAACACACTTGGGGCGAAAAGACAAATAGTCGCCGATTCAATAATTTCATAAATGTCTTCGTAGCTCAGTGGATAGAGCATTCGCCTCCTAAGCGAAGGGTCGGACGTTCAAATCGTCTCGGGGACGCCACAAAAAACGCCGAAAGTCTTGTAAAATCAAGGTTTTCGGCTTTATATATTTTTCGAGAGAAATTGAACTCGTAGCAAATTGCGATTAGCAGAAGCGATTTTTGCTAATCAGATTTGACTCCAGACAAATCAAACTTTCGATTTTAATCACGGATTAGCTTGCTAATGATTAGCACAATTTTCACCAACTCCTGTATTCATCATAATGCCTATTATGAATTGGATAAGATAGAATGTCCAACTCTAATTGTAGGAGGTGATAGCGACAAGATTGTAGGGTCAAATTCTTCTGTTGAAATAACAGAAAGAATTAGAAGCAGCAAATTATTTATATATAAAGGTCTTGGACATGCAGCCTATGAAGAAGCTAAGGATTTTAATGTTCGAGTTCTGAATTCTTTGACGAGATAAAAAGATGGTAAAAGCAGAATGGATACGCTGCCCTGTCTGTGGCAATAAAACTCGTGACAGAATTAGAGTGGATACTGTTTTAATAAATTATCCCCTCTTCTGCCCAACGTGTAAGCAAGAAAGTTTGATTGAAGCAAAGGATTTACAGATAACGGTCATTAATGAGCCAGACGCTAAGACGCAGAGCCGATGATTTGTGTGAATTTCACCTTTTGGCGAAAGGCGTATTAGTTAGGGGTGCTGAATGGAAACAAAATTTTTATGTTTTGCCTAACACTTCACAATCTTGAAGAAGCTCTTTGGCTAACTGAATGGAGAATAAAAACCATGCCAAACAGCCGCAGATCGCCCCAAAAGGGACATTTTATTTTTGCGGTGCTGGGTATTACGATTTTAGGGTATTTGGCGGCAGGCTTATTTGCTTTCTTTCCAGACAATAACACTTGTTGTCGGGGTGGTACTTCTTGCCTCTATTCCTTTTTTTGAGGGTTTAGCAAAGAAATTTTTCGATATTGATAAGTCGCTTTAGTTTCCTAATACGATTTATCTTGTCCTATGACTTCGAGCCAAGTTGGCCCGAAGTTGACGCTGGAATTGTGACGGGTGTTATGGTAGAATTATATTATTTGGTGCTTCATTTACGGTGCGATAAGGCAAACGAAAGATATTATACTTATGATTGGACTACTCACGGTTCAATTAAGTCTATTAATTTTGAAACATTAAAAACAATAGGAAGTTATCTTTGTTTCCGAAGGTGATTTTACTTCGGGCCAAACGAACAATAAGATATTATAAATACTGAATTAAAGTATTACCGGCTTGGGGATGCTGATTTTAGAATGGGAGGGACATTATGCATTTCAAATCTTTGAATAAACTAATCAAATATAAGGATGTTCACTTTGATATAGATAAAGACGGTGAAAAGTTTAGATTTATGAAAGGCTATGTTTATAGAAGAGATAAAATACCTATTCAGGTTAGTTTAGAAGGAACCCATTATGAAATGGGGTTACAGTATGGTGTTCTTTTAAACAACGAAATCAGAAAAATGGCACATAGTTTATACAAAGTGATTGAGTATTATTCTAACGAAATAAAAATCCCTAAAAATTTAGTCTATATTTACTTTAATTACAAAATCAATAAACTGTCAAAAAACTTGCCGGAAAGATTCAGGCAAGAAATGAAGGGTATATCTGATGGTTCCGGGATAGACATTAGTGCAATATATGCAATTAGCTTATTTGATGATTTACTTCATGCAATGGGTTGTTCATCCATACTTGCATTATCAGATGACAGCAATATTGTCCATGGTTGGAATGAAGATCTCTATTTCGGAATGGAAACAGGCATGAAACAGGTTATTATCAAGTGCAATCCCACAGGCTATAACAGTTTTGTGTACGTAGCTTTTCCCGGTTTTATCGGAGTATCGGGCGGCTATAGCGATAAGGGTTTAGGGTATTCCCATCACTCAAGATTTGCCAATAGTGTCGACTACAAAGGATATCCTCAGAACTGCATATCGCGAATGGCACTGGAAGAATGCTCTTCGTTAAAAGAGGTTATAGATTTTTACAGAAATAAGACGGTTGTTGTAGCTGATGCACATACATGGAGTGACAGAAACAGCTTAACAGGATGCATTATTGAAACAGCACCTAATGCAAAGGAGCCTGTAAAAGTTATTGAAATGAGTGGTAAAGTTCTGTGGCACATAAATAAATATATGAATTCTGATTACATAAAGAACAACGAGAGTAAGTACGTAGGGGATGTTAATTTTAATAATTCAAGGCAGGAAGTGTTTAATTATTCCATAAGTGATAATAATAAGACTCTTGCACTAGACGATGTTATATCATTGCTAAGAATTGAAAAAGGACCAAATGGAGAAAACTATAATTTAAGTGATATTACAAGAGGCATTTGTAATATGGATACGCAGCATATGATTATATTTGATCCTAAAGGTGAGGGTATATATATTGCCAGAAATTACTACCTTGCAAGCAAAAGTACCGTCTATTTTATCCCTGCAAATTTTGATATCCCACCGTATGTTTATATGGAAAGTGAAAAAATAGACCCTGTGATTGAAGACATTGCAATTATTAAAGAATCAATACTGACAAAAAGTGAACAAATAAAAAAGCTTAAGCAGCTAACTGTGAAATATCCTGACCGGGGCTATATCTATTTTATGATAGGACAGGTATCACTCGACTCAGGAGATTTGGCCGGCTGGGCGGAATATACTGATAAAGCTTTTAAATTACCTTCTTCTTGTGACATACAAGAGGTTACATTAGAAAAAGCGAAAGTAGAGTTTTATAAAAAGAACATAGAGGAAGCAGCAAAGATATTATCAACCGTGAGATTTGACTGCCTAAGGTCATTCAAATCCAGAGCAGAATTACTTTATATATATAAAATGTATTACGAATTAATAAATGATAGAGCTGCATCAGATGGGTATAGGGATGATTTCCAAAAATTAGTCAGTGATATTAAAACCCAAAACAAAATAGTTAAAGGTTTGAAATTTATAAAAAATTAAATACCTTAAACACATTTTTCTTAATCATACTATTAGTTCTTTTTCCGATATGGGCATAAAGTATTATTTTTGCATGTTCATTGTCCATTATCAGAGCTTGCTGTACCTTTCAGTTGCCTCCGTTTTCGGAGATTTCAAGACAACAAAGGTGCTTGCGTTCGCATTCAAAACAGGAAAGTTGTAGTAGATTTTTAACTTTGGAAGATGCATATGCTCTTTTTTTACACGCCCAATCGCTTTATAGATATGGAGCGTTGCTCAGGACATCAACGCAATGCTCGGTGTTGCCGGTTCCACTGAAAGATATTCCAACCATGTAAATCCCTCTTTCAATAAGTTGCCATTTATGTTGATTATATAAATTAACGCTTACACTGCAAAACAGAAAAGCCGCAACCGCTAACGATTCTACTGCCGCCTTACGCTGTTAATAATGCCAATAACCCATGAACAAGTGGAAATCCCCCTTTATTACTCATGGCTGGGTTTCGTGTGGCATAATCCACGAAGCGACCTGCATTGACCATTGCACAGGCAGGATAAACTTATTATAATTTGTATATGCACAAAAAGCAACACAAAAAGAATAAGCCGCATACGTACCGTTTGTTGTACAATTTATGGCTGGCTGAAGGGGGGGGCCGACTGAAAAAAATGGTAAAATACCGTAGAAATGTGTACAAGAAACAGGTCAATAAACAATGTTTTTTGGCAGAATGCTTATAATTCATATATGAAAGCAGACACATTAAAACATAGCACAGGCTTTTTTTAAAAATTTCCCACTGAATATTGTGATAGCATATTCGTGGCTTGTGATTTGCCAAAATTATATTAAAGGAGAGAAGATGTTTTCGGAGCATGGAGGCTCTTTAGAAAAAGATGTCTTAAGGTATTTTCCCATTATCATTGTAGCATTAACTTTTGTCATTACATTCATAAGTTAATAACTGCATGAAATAACGAATGATGATCCGCATAATGAAGATCCGAAACAAATTGTAAATGATATGATTAAAGATTATACGTACATAAATTTAGATACATTTTATTAACACTCTTGAAACGTCTGGGCTGTATGCTCAAGGCTAACATTAGTAAATATAAGAACAAATTTGTAATACTGGAAACATTTTCATCACACCAAGGAGGAAACAGATGTATCGGAATAATTATAAGAAAAAAGTTTCCGGGAGTAATTCTGTTATTCCCCGAGAATCTAATCATACAAGTCAATATATTATAAATAAAAAGAAAAGGTTTAGAATAAAAAAAGTAAAAAGAATAATATACTTATTTGCCATTGTGTCATGTTTTTTTATAATTCTGGGTATCTCAGCTATCCTGAAGCAATTAACCAATGTCTTCGCTTATTATGGATCGTCGCAAACGGATTCGAATATCTCTGATACAACATTTAAACAAGCAGAAACCTCCACTTATAAGAATGATTCTTTTACTGAATCTAATAATTGGAATTTAATACTTATAAACAATGCAAACTCAATTACAGAAGAACTGAGCTTCTCAAAAGAAACATTGACCAATGGCATACAAGTGGACCAGCACATCTATCAGCCGCTGCAGGATATGCTCCGGAATGGGGAACAGGAAGGTCTTTCTTTTGTAGTATGTTCAGGTTACCGTACAATCAAGACCCAGACTGTTTTATTAAATGATAAAGTCAAACAGCTGCAGGCTGAAGGATTCTCTTATAAAGTAGCTTATGAAACAGCCGGAACGGAAGTGGCTTTTCCCGGAGCCAGTGAACACCATCTGGGACTTGCCATTGACATCGTAGCTTCTGCTTATCAAATGCTGGATGACGAACAGGCTAATACACCTGAAGCTATATGGCTGAAAGAGAACTGCCACAAATACGGATTTATCCTGCGTTATCCGGAAGATAAGCAGGACGTCACTAATATTATCTTCGAGCCATGGCATTTTCGCTATGTGGGTATTGAAGCAGCAACCGAGATTATGACCAATAATATTACTCTTGAAGAATATCTTGCAAAAATAAATAAGTAAAACTGCTTTATTATAGAAGATGTTTGGAAATGTCTTTCTGATTTAAAATCAAAAGGGATGTGAGTCCGTTATTAATGGTTTCAATGAACTCAGTAACCTTTTGCAGATGATAAGGAGGATTCATATGTTTAAATTTAAGTATTTATTTATATTCACTACATTGGTATTTTGCCTGTCTGCTTGTTCCCAATCAAAAACTACGGAGCAATCAGGGGAAACCACAGAACAATCAAGAAATAATACTGAAGTTACTAAGCCAGAAACTACAGAACAATCAGAGAGCACTACAGGAGCTACTGAGTCGGAAACCTATCAGAAAATCTTAGAAATACAGGCTACAGCAAGAGAACTTGCAGATAAAGAAAAGGAAATGGTAGAAGCTGGTGATATCAGTAGAGGTAAGACGTTATGGTATGAAGCAATGGATTTTATAAAAGGTTGTCCAGATTATCTTAGTAGTAATGAATCCATTGAAAGTGCTATACTTTACGGTTATTACGTTGAATATATTAACGAGGAATATAGTGATGTAGATGATGTGATCAGCCGCCATTATGGTTGGAGAATAGGTAAGAATTTGGCTGAAGTTGCAAGTAAAGTTTATACTAATGAAATTGATGATTCAACAATTGATGAATATCTTACAAAAATAATACTAATGAACAGATTGTAGCAGCGGTATCTTTTGGTATCTCAGTGGAAAATCCAAATGCAAGACCTCGAAATAATATAGCTGATTTGGTGGAGTGGAAAAATATTTACTATTGATGTTAGTTCGACTTTGCTTCCAAAGACGCAATATGGCGATAAGATGAAATTGATTAAGTTGGCTTTGAATATAAGATTGATTTACGAAAGGAATCATTATGTATAGTCTTTTAATTGATACAATGAAAAACTTTCCCAAAGCGTATGAAACAACAGGAGTTGCGTTTTGGGATGATGAACATATTTCAAAATCTATGCTGGATGCCCATCTCGCTTCGGATGAAGATGGAGCGTCACGCAAGCACTCTTTTATCAAAAAGTCGGTAGAGTGGCTTGATTCCCTTCCTGCGTCCGGTAGCAGACTGCTCGACTTGGGTTGCGGTCCCGGAATATATTCGGAAATGCTTTGTGATAAAGGGTATTGCGTTACAGGCATCGACTTTTCCAAACGCTCTATTGAGTATGCGAAAAAATCCGCATTGCAGGTCGGTAAAAGCATCAAATATTTGTATAAGGATTACCTTGCAATGGATTATCTGAATGAATTTCACATAACCGTTTTGATATATTGCGACTTTGGGGTATTATCACCGGACGCACGGAAAGCGCTGCTTAATAAGGTCTATGCCGCATTGAAGCCTGGTGGTCTGTTTGTTGTGGATGTATTTACTCCCCCGCAGTATGACAAATTTGCGGATAATATGACAGTCACATTTGATGAAGCCGGGTTTTGGCGGTCGGTTCCTTATGTCTGCATCAAAAGAGACAAACGCTATGAAAATCATATCTTTTTGGAGCAATATACAGTTCTGACAGAGCAGAAACAACAAACCTATAATCTTTGGAACCATGCTTTTTCTCAGCATGAATTAGAGGAAGATTTGCGTGGCGCAGGGTTTACCTGTATTGAGTTTTATGGTGATGTTACCGGCTTACCTTTGGAACAGGATAGCCCTACCATTTGTGCGGTATGTAAAAAGTCAAAAGTGACGTACCGTTTAGTACCTCTGGGTCCAGTTACCCAAAGTGCAATCGAGGATTTGCGATATTTGGATTAAGTAAAGAAGATAGCAAGAAATGTGAAAATTGTTTATCCGGTTTTTATTATAATGTTTTGAAAAAGGAGGTGGAAACGTGGAAAGCAATCTACTAAATATAACTCGAATAGTGGATTTTATTGAAGCCCACTTGGAAGATAAGCTGGACTTAGATAGTTTAGCGCGGGAAGCGGGATACTCAAAATATCATTTGCACAGAATGTTTACTGGCATAGTAGGAATTACCATTCATTCGTATGTGCAAAGACGCAGACTGACCGAAGCGGCAAGATTTCTTATTTTTACCGATAAGCCCATTATGGAAATTGCTTTGTTTGCGGGATATGAAACGCAACAATCATTCTCAGTCGCATTTAAGGCACTGTTTGATTGCAGCCCGCAAATTTTAAGAAAGAAAAGAGATTTTTACCCTTTGCAACTCAAATTCATAGTAGACGGAAAGAAGCAATTAAGAGGAGATATGATCATGGATATTAAGACAATAGAAAGCGGAAAAATATTACTGGTTGGATATACAGCGAATACAAAAAACGGATTCGCTGTTATTGGTGGATGTATGGTACAGCTTCAAGCCAATAAAGAAAAGATTACTAACCGTACTGATAAGGACTGCATAATTGGGTTAAATGATTATACTAAAGATTTTACCTGCGAGGACGAACAACCTTCATTTGATTTTTATGCGGCTGCGGAGGTTACGGATTTTTCCGTAATACCCGATGGAATGATAACAAAGGAACTTCCCGCAAGCAAGTATGTTGTTTTTAGCTTTACCGGGAAGCCACAAGACTCATTACAGCCAGTTGCAGATTACATTTATAAAGAATGGTTCCCACAGTCTACCTGCCAATTCAACGAAAACAACATGTACGATTTCACCAAGAGCTATGAAGCCGTGGATGATGATGGAAATAGTAGTATTGAGTATTGGATTCCAATTCTGTAATGTTAATAGGCTGAGATTGTTTCTTACTATTGGAATGTTCGACGCTGATACTGAGATTAGACTATACTTGCCTTAATGAAAAAGGAGGACACAACCTGCTAAGAATCCAGCTCGTAGTAGGTTCGTTTTCCAGCAAAGCCAGTTAATACGATTAACAATGCCGTAACAAACATAATCAGATAGATTGAGTTTGATAATTTTTCATACATAAATCCGTACAAAGCCATTCCAATAGGCAGCGCACAATTAGCAATTGTCATATAAAAGGACATTACTCTGCCAAGCATATTTTCCGGAACTTTCTTCTGTATGGCAGACATGAGGAATATTCCCGCTATACTTGCCGTAAGAAAGATAGACACGCAACATATTATTAAGACATAATACACCGTTACAGGTGTAAGCCCGAAAAGGAAAGCCATACCCAACGGAAGCATAGAAACACCCATTGAAATAAACAAGATATATAGCTTGCGTACCCTGAACCGATTTGCTATGATACCGGTTAAAAATCCACCCAATAGGCCGGCAACGCCCATCGCGGCCTGTGAAATTCCGTTCAAAACAGAACTAAGCCCCAACGAAACCTGTATCATGTAAGGCGCACCAACAGTTATTAAAGGCTGTATCAGCAGTATGAAAAGAGCGTTAAGCAAAATGGCCTTGAAAACAAAAGGGCGCTCTTTGATAACAAAGTGTACTCCATCAGCAATATCTTTTTTTATGATTTGGATTGTATTACCCGTACTTTTCGGCTTTTGATAGGGTATACGGATAAAGGACTCTAAGATTGCCGCAAGAAAAAAGCATAGTCCACTGCCGTAAATAATGAATTTTACTTTTGCGAACCCTATAATGCCATACAGCATACCCGCCAGAAGCGGCCCGACTAAACCTGCCAGCATATTTATCTGATTTACGACGGCATTGGCTTTCACAAGATTATCTTTCGGCTGTATAATCGGAATGCTGGATTGGACAACAGGAGTTTCAAATGATGAAACGATTGAAAGCAATACCATCATAATTCCCAAAAGCACCACGGTATGACCTATTGCCAACATACTCCCAAGCACCACGGCTATCAGTCCATAGGAAAAATCCAGCGCAACCATCATGTTACGCTTGTTTTTCCGATCAACCAATACGCCGCCAAGCGGGGATAGAAAAATCGGTGGGATTGAAGAAATGGCTGTCACGGTTCCAAATATCGCCGCCGAGCCGGTAAGGTTTAAAATATATAAGGAAACTGTAAATTTCAGAATGGCCGTACCAAACATAGATACAGCTTGACCGATTGTTATAAAGATAAAATTTCGTGAAAACAGCTTTTGCATAGGAACTCCCCCGTATACTGAAATGGATTGAATTTCATTACCTGTTTCCTATTATAAAAGAAAAAACCTGACAACGTGCGTCAGGTTTTTTCTTTTATAATGTTTTTATATCGTTATTTTATTATCGTCAGCATTTTTTGAATATCCTCGGCAGCCATTTCCACTTTTGATTTTTCAATGAGAATATTGCCGCCAGTCATTATATAAGATGGGAAAATTCTTACTTGCTTGTATAGCCCTTTCGTGCCGTGCCAAAAGTTCTTTTTTTACACAGTCAGGTTCAACTACCGTAACATTTTCCCCAAACGACATTAAAAATTCATATAGCCAATCATCATCCGACAATGTCACATTTACTTTGAATATCTCGCCATCTTTATTTATTACATCCTCATCTAAAATGTCATATAGACGGTAGGCAACTTGCGGCTTGAAATGCAGTATCAGCTTTATTAGTGGACCATAGCTTTCCGGTCTTGCCCAAATCTCGCCAATTTCTTCAAGTGTCCGATTAAAATATTTATCCGTCAAAACGGCGTTTTTTATGCGGGAAACACGAAAAAGCCGCCAATCAAGTTTCTCCAGGCAATACCCATATAAGTACCATGCTTTATCTTTGTAAATCAGCTTCACAGGCTCTATTGTCCTATTAGACTTAACACCGGCAGAACTAAAATAATCAAATTCAATTTTTCGTTTTTCTAAAATGCCTGTTTTTAATAACGCAAATAAATTTTCTTCTCTTTGTGTGACGCTTCCCCAACGTGAAAAATCAACTTCAATCAAACTTTGAGCATTTGATTGAAATAATGCGTCGAGCTTTGCCAATATTTGATAAGTGTTTGGATATTGAGCGGCGGCCAAGCTCTGCAAGCCAAATAGTATTTCTTCCTGCTCTTGCTTTGATAATACCGACTTACTCAATACAAATCCGTCGAGTAGCTGTATGCCTCCTTTCCTGCCATTGTTAGCGTAAACAGGGATTCCCGCGCTGCTTAAAGCGTCTATATCCCTATAAATTGTTCTTATGGATACCTCGAACATTTCAGCTAATTCGGAAGCTGTCGCCTTTCCATGATTCAACAAATAATATAATATCTTAAATAACCGGCTATCCTGCAACATTTTCACCCCGAGCATATTGTAACACAGAAAACATGACAATGCACGTCATGTTTTCAATCCCGAAAAACTCATATTTAGGGACAAGCTAAGATAAAAGGCTCTCAATCGTAATGCTCTTTAGACTTTGTTCCAGGGTGTTTTTCACATCTTCATAAGCCGTATTGAGGACTATAAATTCCGGTCCTCATTGAACTCCCATTAACTGTTCATCTGTACACGAAAGCTATGTGCTGCTTGATATTGTTCGTGATATGGAATATAATAAGAGGCGTATATGTAAAAAAATGAATGAAGCTTCAAACAGAAGAGCATTGATGTTCTGTTAAAGAAGCTGGAAAACTACAAAACCATTATTATTACTGAGGATTAAACTATCCGTTTGAATCGGATAAATACACTTCCGCTAATAAGTATGATGTACGCCTTAGTCTCCTGATACGCAACAGCACGATAAAGTGCAAAAAGCCATATGGCAGTTAATATATAACTATGTAATAATGAGGTATTCTTAATTATGGATAATGAAATTAAAAACGTATTAAATGAAAAAGGTGCGAATATAGTCCGCTTTGTTGATATTTCAAGTCTTTCATTAAATCAAACACAAGGATTTACGAAAGCAATAGTGTTTTGTGTTACCCTTTCAAAAGAATTTATATTAGCCATACGCGATGGTGTACAAACTGACCGGGATGAATTTGTAGACAAAGAACATGAAACCGATGAGTTAGCCGACTGGCTTGCAGAATACATACGACAAAAAGGGTACAGAGCATATTCACAGTCGGAACAAAGCATTGAAAAGAACGGCAACTATGATGAAAAAACGAGGTCGAGCAGATTGCCGCATAAAACAATAGCTAGGCTTGCGGGGCTTGGCTTTATCGGCAAAAACAACTTGTTGATAATCAAGGATTATGGTTGTGCGTTCAGTATGTGTACTGTCCTCACGGATGCGCCTATTTCAGCAGAAACTTACCCCCTGATTTCATCAAAATGCGGTCAATGTGATGTATGCAAAACTGTATGTCCGGGACATGCTATTTATGGAAACGAGTGGTCTGAAAGCGGTGGCCGCGATGCGGTTGTTGATGTCTTTAAGTGTGTCTGTCCGTTAAAATGTATGGTAAATTGTCCTCATACTTTGAAATATGCGCTTCAAGAAGAATGAAAAGAATAATATTATCTTCGATCGCCTTTGTATCCAAAAATGAATTAGATTACAAATAAGTAGTAGGGAGGTAACGGGCGCGACGATACACAAGGCTGTTGTCAGAGTTTGGGTATAGTAAAATATATCATTATTTGTTAATCAATTTTTATGAAATTGCATCCAACATCGAAAAAGGCAAAGCCATTGCACATATAACATCGTACCTGAACATTCAATTTGCGGTAAATCTGAACGTCTTAGAGCCGTTGCAATCTGTTTTTTTGTTAGCAAACTCTCTAATCCATACTTGTAGGCATGCGTTATAAAATTGTTGAATTGTCTATACTCGGAGAATGGCAAGTCAGGAATATGTTTTTGCTTAATATGTAATAAAACAATATCAACTGCCGGTATAGGATGAAAATCATCTTTTCGAAAATAATATAAAACTTTAAGATTAAAGAAAGGCTTTAATCTTAATGAATTTAGAGTTTCATTAAGTTTTCCGGAAAAACGCTTTGCAGCCCCTTTTTCCATAATAAGCCAGGCTTCTGATGGTGGATTATATGCCTCTATCAATTTTTGCATAATTACCGTTGTTATTGAAAATGGAATATTTGAAAATACTTTGTAGGATTCATCAGTCGGTAAACGCATTTTTAAAAAATCAATATTGAACAGCAATGCATTATATATATTTTTTCACGATACAATTAAAAAAATTTACTTTCGCACAATAATGGGATATAATTAATGTGTGAAAGTAAGGTGATGGAATTTGAGTAAAAAAGAAATTTTAGACAAAATGGTTGATAAAAATGGTGGTGTACTGCTTACCAGTGATGTGATTCGAGAGGGAATCTCTAAAACATACCTTATGGAATATGTAAAAAAAATGAATCTGGAGCGGGTGCATATGGGAGTCTACCTCTCATCGGATGCGTGGACAGATTATTTCTATCTTTTACAAATCAGATATCCACAAGTTGTTTTTTCACATGAGACAGCACTATATTTATTAGGCTTAGCCGAGCGTGAACCGTTACAATTCACAGTTACTGCTAAAGCTGGATACCATGCTAAGAGCATGTCGGCACAAAATATTAAGGTGTATCGCATTAAGAAAGAACTTTTTGAATTAGGCGTTGTTGAGGTAAAATCACCTTCAGGGCGTATTTTGAGAGCATATAATGCTGAGAGAACAGTTTGCGATTTGTTACGTAGCCGGAGCCAAGTAGAAATTCAGGATTTACAAAGTGCATTAAAAGAGTATACGAGAAGTAGTGAAAAAAATCTTCCGCAATTAATGCGTTATGCAAAAGAACTTCATGTAGAGAAACTGCTAAGACAATATTTGGAGGTGCTGCTCTAATGATCAGAACATCAAGACAATTAAAGGCATTGATAAGAAATTTGACACAGGGAAACAGTACACAGGCACAAATTTTTATTCGTAATTATGTAATGGAACGTTCTGCCTTTTGATGCAAACGAAAACGGCGGGGTACCTCTGAACGGATTTGATTCGTTTCTGTATTTCCAGTCAGATAGAAGCGGAAACGCTCTGGATTATTTGCGAGTAATAACTGCTTGGATTTTTTTGTGAGACGATATCCCCGCAACTTATCCCGATAATGCGTCCGAATCAATTTACTATTTTTAAGTTCAGTGATCAGTTTTTCCCGGTAAGATGGACTGTTAATCAGTCTGCTCAACTGGACTGCTGGGAATTCACCTGAAATTCCGATTAGCTCCAGGACTCTGTAACGTAAGGAATCTGAATTGTTCAAAGCATCACCTCGATTCGATTAATACCTATGAGACTCCAAACTTGGGTAAAATTGCCGGTCATTACGGCGCAAAAAAAGCACGGATTTACAATCAGTGCGGAGAAAATTACCTATGTCGGATGTTCAGAAGAAAAAGCCCTCAAAAATCCGATACTATATTTTGGAGTCATTAGGATACTTTTATCCAGTCAGGAAAGTGTTGTTTATCCATAATATGAACCAGGGTAAAGTCCTGTTTTCCTAGCTGGGTTGTATAGTGAGTGTCACAGTAAATGCCACTGTCATCATGCAGCACAAAAGTACCTCAATGGGTGCGGGAAAGAAAACTATAAGCACTTACCATAGTAGTATAGGTAAAATATCACTTCAATCGCAGAGATGTGCCAATTCTAAGTCATAAGTTTATGCTCATATGTTTCAATGTAGTAATTACAAATAGTGAAAAAAATAAAATTAACAATTTTCATTAGGAAGTGAAGAAGAGTAATTAATTGATAAAAATATTATTTTGACAACAGTGAAAAATACATATATTTTTGAAAATGGTAGTGATATAATATATCCATCTAAAAAAGCAAATACCAAAGAAATAGGTAATGAGGACATTAAAGGGGGCTGTTAAGCAAATCGCTGCGTTCGGAATTTCCAGGAATGTCCGGTTTTTCGGTGACGAATTTAAAATATATGAAGCGTTTTATTTGCTTTATAATGAGATCGATTCAAATCGTCAGCAGCTTGCTGAAGATTTACATTAAATTTATATTCTACCACAAAATTTTTATTAGAATTAGGGCAGGAATTTGCATAATTCTGATTCACGGTTGCGCTCTTAATCTATAATAAAAAAGTAGAAGAGAAAAACGGTATTATCTTTATCCAGCAGAGAAGGTTAAGACTATTGAGGAGGCTTTTATAAAGATTAATTTACTATAGAGGAAAAGAATAAATACCTATTTTGAGGCAAGTAGGTATGGATATGGTAAAATAGAAAAGTGCAGGCGACACTTGCACTTTTGAGATCAGGAGGGAAGAGAATGCTTATTAATAACAACCACTATTTTGAAATCCTGGAGAATATTAAAGGGCAGATTCAGGCAGCACAGTATAAGGCTGCCTTGGGAATGAACCGTGAGCAGATATTGCTGTACTGGAATATCGGAAAGGTGATTATTGAGAACACCAAATATGGCGGCAAATTTGTAGATAACCTTGCCCGCGATATTAAGACCGAATTTCCTAACGCAAAAGGGTATTCTGTTCGTAATTTGAAGTATATGCGAAAGTTTGCGGAGCTTTTTCCTGATGTTCAAATTGTGCAGGCGGCACTTGCACAATTGACATGGTATCATCATCAAACATTGATGGATAAGACTTCCGACATTGCTCATTATCTCTGGTATGCCGATAAAATCATTGAACACGGCTGGTCGAGGAACATTTTGGTGCATCAAATAGAATATAAATTGTATGAACGCAAAAATACACTTGATAAAACAGTAAACTTTGAATACACTTTGCCATCACCTCAGAGCGAACTGGCGAGAGATACATTGAAAAATCCCTATGTCTTTGATTTTATTGAGGTACGGGACGACATTATCGAGCGAGAGATTGAAAACGAACTTATTGCGAACATTGCTAAGACGCTGCTTGAACTAGGAACAGGTTTTGCATTCATTGGGAATCAGTATCATTTGACTGTAGGGAGCGAAGACTACTATGTGGACCTTTTGTTCTACAATACGAAACTACGTTGCTATGTGGTAATAGAACTGAAGGCTGGAAAATTTAAGCCGGAATATGCAGGTAAGCTGAACTTCTACCTCTCGGCAATTGATGATATACTGCGCCAAGAACATGATAACGCATCAATCGGCATCTTGCTATGCAAGGAGCGGGATAAACTGACTGCCGAATATGCGTTGAAAGACATAAACAAACCTATTGGTGTGAGTGAATATAAACTTTCAGATTTTGTGCCGCAAGAACTAGTCGATACCTTGCCATCGGCAGAGGATATAGAGAAGCGGATAAAAAGCAAATACAAAATAGAAGAGTAGAAAGAATAGGAAGTGGGCATTGGAAGGGAATTCCTGGAAGGGAACAACAAAAGATTTTGCAGATACTGCCTGAAAAAGCGGAACTGTTTAACGAAGCTCATCTCTGAAAAGAATATTATATGAGGTATGGACTTATGATATATTTCACAAGTGATTTACATTTAGGTCATCGTGGCATTATTGCAATGCAGGATCGACCTTTTGCATCTATTGCAGAAATGAATCAGGAGCTTCTGGCAAATTATAATTCGGTAGTACATAGGGACGACACAGTATACATATTGGGTGACATTTGCCATCATCTTAAACTCCCGTTTGCCAACGAGATGATAGCGCAGATGAATGGCAAGAAGATACTGCTTACAGGAAATCATGATAAAAAATATGATGAATCATTATTTCGGGAAATGTGTGATTTTAAGACGACTTCTCTGAATGGTATATACTTTTCCTTGATGCACTACCCAATGTTGTCATGGCCCAAGAAGAATAGTGGAAGCATACATCTACATGGTCATATACATGCAGGAGAGGAATATAATCTTCAAAACCGGAAAGAGAATGTGTTTAGATACGATGTTGGAGTAGACGCAAACAACTTTTATCCGGTATCGGTAAAACAGATTATAGATTTTTTTGGATTATAGTAATATGTGTGAGGACGTGGATTTGATAAAATCCGTGAAGCTTGCGAAATGTATGGTTACGCAACCTACAAAAGATGGTGGAAAAGACCTTGTTGTGATTGAAAATAATTTCCTTGGAGGATTCTTGGTTTATGTAGAGTGTAAAAAATTTAGACAGGATAGACCGGTTGGGGTAAACTTGGTGAGAGAGTTATACGGAACAGTTTCTGCTGATAATGCTACTGCAGGTATGCTTGTGAGCTCTTATTTTTCAAAAGAAGCCATTAAATTTCAAGAGACTATCCCACATAGAATGAAATTAGTGGATTTCAATCAGCTTATTAGGCACTTGGAAGGTATTTGAATAAATATCAAAAAGCCAAAATCACCCAGACAATATATGGGAAGAGATTATGGATACAATCACATATTAAAAATTATATGGTGTACAAGGAAGTTAAAGGCTTTAAAAAAGAAAGATGTTACCTTCCGTACCATAGATAATCAAAACAAAAGAATTACATAGCCGCCCGATTTTCAAAAGCGAAAATCAGTCGGCTATTCCATTTCAAGGAGGTGATGAAGTGCCATATGTAGACCCTGCAGTCATTGCGGAAGCAAAGCGGATGGATTTGCTGACCTACCGCATTATGAACCGGGAGAAGGTCTTTGATGTTGCCAAGATCTATGCCAAGCCAAACAGCGCAGCTTCTGGCATGAACTTCAAGTGTTTAAATTATAACAAAACCAAGTAAAAAAAGATAGCATTGTTTAGAGGGAAATGCTATCAAATACAATGTCCAATATTAGTCCGGGAAGAATTTATCAAGTAGTATCGAGGTTTCTTTTGCCGTATAACCCCACAAAATCATACTCAGAGCGCGGATTGCCTTATCCCGTTTACGAAAATATGTGCGGTAAGACGGTCTTTCCATATGCTTTTCGAGGCTGTCCAGTATTTCTTCCGTGTTTTCCGGCTCATGAGAGGAGAGAAAAGCGTAATAGAGAATCCAGTAATATTGCTCCCCGTTCTTATGATTTTCCCGTAATAACTGAACACTGGAATTCAGCAGTTTGAGCATTTTATTGCTCCGTTCAATGCTTTTCGTGTGTTCCCTAATTTCACAATCTGCCAAATCCATGCCGGCCATATAAACTGAGTCTAAAAATTCATCTATTGAATTGCCGTATTGCATTTTAAATTGATTTTCTAATTGTCGGATGACAACCTTCAGGCTGTAGGTGGCATCGCGATAATGATCGAGCAGTTTCCGGGTATTATGGTAACGTGGATTATTTTCCGAGAGAAATTGAACTGTCGAAAACGGGATTATACTACATTCAAATAAAAAGCACAAGAGATAAATTCGGTTGTCCAGGGATGTATAAATTCGGTTGTCCAGGGATGCCGGAATTCTCTCCGTAACGATCGGCGTCCGCAAGGTGGATAAAAACCTTGCGTTTATAGAAGGAGCCACATTTAACGATTATCTCCAGGATATGGCCATCGTGCAGCGTTACGCGGAACTGAACCATCGCGCTATCGTTAGGGAGATTGTAAAACAGATGAAATTCAAGGTGGCTGACAGTTTTACCACTATACATAACTATATCGATCTTGAGTCCATGATTCTGCGTAAAGGCGCAATCTCGTCGAAGGCTGGCGAGCGTGTTCTGATTCCCATCAATATGCGTAGCCGTGCGCTTACTTGCAGCAAGGGGAAAACACTTTACGATAGGCAGATTGCATATTATTCCACACCCCTTTTGCTGCCTCTAAATAAGAGGATAAGCCCCCAAATACCACCCAAAAGCATGACCTCGAAAATGCCTAAGATATGTATTATATAGGCCGTTGAAAAATTAGTAATCAGCGAAACCAGATGATTGATGCCGAGTATCCAGCAGAGAATCGTCGACTGAATGGTAAGCATCTTCATAACTTCTATGTTCCTTTTTGCAAGGGCTACAATGATAGCGGATATGATGCCAATGTTCCATAACGCAATTTCCCGCTGCCAGCCCAATGCGTTACCCCAACTGGTGAACTGACCGCCGAGCTGCGGCAGGCAAAATTGCCAGATAAACGCACCACCACAAGCGATGAGCATAAAAACGAGATACAGTGTGTATTGCTTGTGGGAGACGCTTGATTTTGTTATTTTCATTAGGTATCCTCCTTAAATCAAAACATGAAATTAATTTCATGTTTTGATTATAAATTATTGGGGAATCATTGTCAACAATAATGTGAAATATATTTCAGGTTATTGTTGATTTTTGATTTCTATTTGCTTATAATAAAGGCATATCGGATAACTAGTTATAAAAAACTATAGTAGTTTAAGTAGTTGGTGGAGTCAATGAAGGCTTTAACCAGACGATATTTAGTGCTAAATACTGTAAACTAGGTGTTTGGGGAGTGTATCCCCCCAAGAACTATATGTACTTCGACTACATGTAGTCGAAGTACATATACCGTAGTTTCGGGGTTTAGGACCTCGTGACCACGAGTTTATAAACGGAGGTAAAGACGTGGCAAATAATGAAATCCGGGTTCCAAAGCAGAAACGTTCTATTGAGAAAAAGAGTGCTATCATCAAGGCTAGTTATGACCTCTTCTGCGAAAAGGGATTCTATAAAACCAATACCGCTGAAGTTGCCAAGGCAGCCGGGGTCTCCACCGGAATCGTATACAATTACTTCTCTGACAAAAATGATATTCTGATTGAGGTCGTTAAACTATACATTTCACGTTTGAAAGATAGGTTCAACGCCATTGTTGAGAGACCTATTTATAAAGAGAATATCTGTTTAATTATTGAGCAGTTTATTGATGTTTCTATATCGTCTCACACAATGAATATAGAAGCGCACAACGAGTTCCTGGCGTTGTCGATGCTTGAACGTGATATACAAGAGATTTTCCTTCGGTTCGAGGATACCACCTTGGAAACAATGCGTGATAAGCTCTTGAGCGCAGGGTTTTCTGACGTTGATTTATTCGAAAAGATCAAAATGAGTTATGGCATAGTGGAGCATCTTTGTCACGAATACATTCAACATAACTCAACAGATGAAGAACTGGCAAAGGTGAAGACGCTTGCGGTTTCCACCATCACAGAGCTGCTCAAACGCACATAGATCGGAGTGGATCTGAGATGCTTCTGATCATACCATAATATTTTTTGATTATCACGATAGACATAAGAGAGAAGCGGCTGTTTGGGCAGCTGTTTTTTGTACGCGTACCTGCCGGGAACACTATAAAGGGACACTAATTTACAGTGTCCCTTATGCCTATGTAGGCAATGTTTTTAGTTCTTTAACCTTCAAAATAAAGAAGTTCAGATAGTACGCTTGCCATCAGTTTCAAGCATTTAATTTCAACATCCTCAAACATAGATTGATAAAGAGAAATCTTGATATGCAACTTAAAAGCTATGGCATTACAACTGCACAATGGGCAGTCTTAAAGCTATTATCGGTAGAAAATAATTTATCGCAAGCCGAAATAGCTGAAAAAACTAATACTGACAGAGCTACATGTGGAACAGTTATTGATAAACTAATATTAAAAGAGTTAGTACAAAAGGAATTGTCTGAGAATGACCGTAGAAGTTATATAGTGAAAATTTTGCCGGCTGCGCTTGCGATTATAAACGAGGTTTCTTCATTAGCTGAAAACGTAAATTACCTTGCACTACAAGGCTTATCTAATTCTGATAAAGATATTCTTGTTAAATGCTTAAATACAATTATAACCAATTTGGGAGGTGAAATAGATGACATGAAAAACTGAAATTATTCGTATGTTTTTTATGCCTATTGAATTATTAACGGCTTGGATTAGTAAAAAGCAATATATGAATTATCCGATTGTAGAAGTATTTAAGGAGGCTTAAAATGAGAGTTACAATGTGGGTTATGTTTATTGTCGGTTTGATCGAAATAGGGGCGAATTTGTTTTTTTTAGTTAATGTGGCAAGAGGTAAAGGACTGGGAGTCGCAAAGAAGTTTCATGGAGACTTCCCGGCATTTGCCAGCAATAGGGCGTGGATAATCAAGATAGTAGTGTCAATAGCATTAGGCGCTATTGCCCTTTTAGCAGCATTTTCAATTTATCAAGGCTATGAACCAAAAGTAATTATATCTGGCTTGTTCGCAGGAGGTATGTTGCTTTTATGTATTGTCCAAGCAATTTTATATGGGAAAAAACATATGCCAGCACGAATCAGCATAATATTGGGGCTTGCCTTTGTAGCATTAGTTTTCTTCCGAGTTTAACGGTGTCGCGAAAGCTCACCTTAGTTTTCTAAAGGCGTATACCGGGCGCGCGCGGTGAAGAAAGGAAATCTTTGGCTTGTCCCGGCTGACGCTGAAAAGCCGGTTGATGGGCACTACAAAAAGGCTAAATGAAACAACCGATATTTTCATGCAAAGAATGTCGGGAATGATTTATTAAAACATTGTAAACTTAATTTAAGGAGGACAATTATGGATACACTTGAAAACATGAGAAAGGCTCTTGACTATATCGAAGAAAACCTTGATGGTAAAATAGAGTATGCAAAGATAGCACAGATTGCCTTATGCTCTCAATAATATTTGAAAATACTTTGTAGGATTCATCAGTCGGTAAACGCATTTTTAAAAAATCAATATTGAACAGCTTTAGATTTGGAATATTTCCAATTTTCGTTTTAAGCAAGAGAAATAATCGATTGTCGATCTCTATTGCCGTTACTTTTCGGCTTCTTTGTGTTAACTCTTTTGTAATGTGTCCTTTGCCTGCACCTATCTCAATAACATGGTCATGCTTATTGATGTTAGTTAACTTTAGCAACCGTTTTATGGTTTTCTTGCTCGTTAAAAAATTTTGCGATATATGCAAAGACCTGCCTTGTTGGTTGTAGCTTTTTGGCATATATATTTCCCCTCTTTTATATCTTAATCTTATATAAAAATTTTAACAGTTCTATATAGTAAAAGGGGAACACATATATTTATAAAAGAAAAGCGTACCATACTAACATATGACACGCTCTTGCTTTTAAGGTTTTTTATTTTTCTCTTGCCGGATTATACGTTGAATACTTTTATCAACCAAAAAATACTTTTGGGAAAGTTCTTGTATTGTCATACCGTTATGATAATCTTGACATATATCAGCATTACGCTTAGACAAGATTAGTCTGGTATCCGTATTTTCACCCCAAGATTTTTTTCGCTCTTCCCGTTTAGGAATATAGATTGATTTCCCATCAACATAATTCTGGATTTGGTCGATAATTTCAACAGGTAATACTTCAAAAGCCTTTTTATAGCCCATTTTGCACCTCCTAAAAAGCTATTCTTAGGATTAGCAAAGACCATTACATGTAATTATTCATATTTTAACGTGCAATAGCCAATGCTATGCACAAGAAATAATAATTCCCATGATTCGACACCCCACCTTTCTAATAGTTAAGCTTTATTATACACTATCTGTAGCATTATAGCAATTTGTTGAAATGTTCGGCTGTGTGGGATAGCGCATGGATCGCGACAAAGGTCAGCGGAAAGATAAAAAAGGGGTCTGCCTTATCAGTCTTTAACTTAATTCGGGATTAAGGGGGCAGTAAAATGAAGATATCTAAAAGGCTATTCTCGCTCATGATGGTTACAGCAACGGACGGAAAGGGGAAAAAGCCCGGGAAGCAGGAAAACAGAAAAACAGGGGCGACAGATGCCGCCCCTGTTTAAGGTTTATTTAGCCTTTTTATTTCGCTGCTTCTTACATCCCAGCAGATATAAGCCTGCCAGTAAGCTGCTTACCCCAAATAGTATCCACAGCCAAATATTGCTGTTGTCGCCAGTCTTCGGCTGGCCGGCCGCCGCTGTTACCGTCGCGGTGGGCGTCCCGCTGCCGCCCGCGCCCTGCGTAGGCGTGGTATTATCCGGTGTAACGCCGGTGACAGGTACAACCACCGTAACCACACATGTCGCGGTAAATCCGCCGTCCGCTGTGGTCACCGTTATGATGGTTTCACCCGGTGCGACTGCCGTTATCTTGCCGCTATCGTCCACTGCAGCGATCGCGGTATCGCTGCTGCTCCATATAACCGCCTTGTTTGTGGCGTTTGGTGGCACTACAGTCGCAGTCAGCGTTTTGCTTTTGCCCACAGCCAGCGTGAGCGTGCTCTTATCCAGCGCAACGCCGGTGACAGGTATAACCACCGTAACCGCCGCGCTGCCGGTTTTGGTGCTGTCAAATACAGACGTTGCCGTAACAGTCAGCGTTTGCGCGGTTTCGTCCGCGCCCACAGTCAAAAGACCACCCTCTGTTATATTCGTGTCCGGTGACAAAGCGCCCGACACAGACCAATTCA